>JACDJC010000015.1_pt1 | contig 285078 bp, 278 predicted proteins | sample 7454191 | NCBI WGS metagenome assembly JACDJC01 (sample SAMN14253291, study PRJNA609438) | sludge metagenome | isolation source: sludge after 25d culture with pyrite and EDTA | collected 2018-12-20 | reverse complement strand
CTGTTGTCAAGAGGAGGAAAGTATATGGAAAAGAGGGGAAATAAGACTTTAATGCTAGCTGAAGGCGGAGTGATGATTGCCATGTCTGCGCTCTTAAGCTATATTAGGCTATACCAGGCGCCTAATGGCGGCAGTGTATCAGCTGGAAGTATGATTCCTTTGTTGTTGTTTGCTATTAGGTGGGGTATACTTCCAGGAATAGCAGTGGGCGCTGGTTATGGAGTCTTGGACTTCATATTAAAACCTTATTTTGTACATCCGCTTCAATTTTTACTAGACTATCCAATAGCTTATGGTGCACTTGGGCTGGCAGGCATCGTATTTTTAGTCAGTAAAAGAAATTCAAGAAATTCTTACGTTGCGTTATCTTTTGGCGTTCTGCTTGGAATATTGGGTAGAATGATATCACATGTGCTCTCGGGAGTAGTATTCTTTTCACAATATGCGGGTGACCAAAACCCTTGGGTTTACTCAATTGTGTACAATGCGACATATCTCATACCTGAGTTAATTATTTCTATTCTGGTTCTCGCCGTAATATGGAAGCCACTACAAAATGTGTTTAAGTGAGAGGTTAAAATGAAAGGCTTAATCGTGGCAGGAGGAGAAATTAAAAATTTAAGTATTCTTAAGGATATAGCTGTCAAAAGTGATTTAATTATTGCTGCAGATAGTGGGTATTTTTACCTAAGCAAGATTGATGTTAAGCCTCTATATTTGGTCGGAGACATGGATTCTTTGACTAAGGATCTTCAGAATCGTGCAATTTCAGCTGGTGTTAATTTAATTAAGCATCCCGTCGAGAAAGATAAGACAGACAGCGAACTGGCAATTGATATTTTGCATCAACTTGGTGCGACCGAAATTATTGTGCTTGGGGGTACTGGGTGCAGGCTTGATCATACTTTATCCAATATCAATAGTCTAAGATATATGGATAAACTAGGGATTAAAGGATCTGTAATAGATGAGCTAAATGAGGTAAGATACTTAAAATCTGGAGAGAGTGTAGATCTTCTAAACAAGGGGTTGAATGTTTCTATACTACCGATAAGTTCGGAAGGTGCAGTCGTTTCTCTCAAAGGATTTCATTATGAGCTAAGCAGAAGAAGACTTAATTTTGGAAGTAGTTTAGGGATTAGCAACTTAATTGAAAATAGCATCGGTAAAATTAGTTGCCATAGTGGCGAAATATTCATAATAGAAGCTAAGGATAAATAAAAAAGCTTACACATCTTTATCGTGTAAGCTTTTTTATTCGTATTTGGTAAAATTAAATTGCTCTTTGAACATAACCTGACCTAAGACATCTTGTGCAGACGTTGATTCTCTTAGTAGTACCGTTTACAACCGCTCTTACTCTTCTAATATTAGGAGCCCAGGTTCTGGAACCTTTTTTATTTGAGAAGGTCACTTTATTTCCAAAAGATTTAGTTTTCCCACAAACATCGCATACTCTAGCCATGAAAACACCCCCTTAAAATATATAGAGAATATCTTATAAACATTATTATATCTCTGCAACACAACCTATTTTAACACAAGGCTGCCCATAATTGCAACCTAATTTTATGAACTTATGACTAATCTGTTGAACTTTGGCCTGTGATATTGTAAAATGGTTTAGATAGCAATTAATACCAATGGAGGAGATTAGAATGCCTGTAAAGACCAGTACTGAGTTCGGCAATTTAATAATAGACGACAGTGTGTTTGCAACGTTGGCCGGCATGTCAGCTATGGAAAGCTACGGAATAGTCGGGATGGCTGCCAAAGATGCAAAAGACGGGCTGTTTGAGCTTCTGAAAACCGAGTCCCTCACCAAAGGAATCAAAGTAAGTATAAGAGATAATTTTGTATCTATTGACATGTACGTGATTCTTGAATATGGTATTAAAATATCGGTCGTATGCAAAAACATCATTGATAAAGTGAAATTTAACATAGAGACTTTTACAGGGCTCAGAGTAGACAAAGTAAATGTCAATGTTCAAGGCATACGCATTGATAAATAGGGAGGTACAACAGTTGAAGATAACATCTATAGATGGATATAAGCTCAAAAATATGCTTCAAAGTGCTGTTTTTATGTTGGAAGCAAATAAAGAAGAAGTGAATTCACTTAATGTTTTCCCCGTACCAGACGGAGATACGGGAACCAATATGCTACTGACAATTAAATCAGCTTTAAAACAAGGCTTGGCAGTAGAAGAAAACAGTGCATACATGGTAGCCAGAGCTGCAAGTCAAGGTTCGCTAATGGGAGCAAGAGGTAACTCTGGAGTAATTCTCTCGCAGTTGTTCAGAGGTTTGGCCTCGGGAATGGGAGAAAACGACAGTATTGACTCTAAAATTGTAGCAGAGGCTCTTAAAAAGGCTGCAGATACAGCATATAAGGCGGTTATGAAGCCCACCGAAGGGACTATACTCACCGTTGCTAGAGAATGTGGTGAAAAGGCCATGGAGATTTATCATAAATATGATGACATACACGAGCTTCTTGAAGAGGTTATTGCTTATGGAGAAATTATCCTTGAAAAAACTCCAGATATGCTACCTGTTCTTAAACAAGCAGGAGTCGTTGATGCAGGGGGTAAAGGCCTTATCTATATACTGACTGGTGCAAATAATGCTCTTAGAGAAGATTTCGATATTAATAGCTTACAGATGGAAACTCCTGCTGTAACTGAAGTTAGAGAGCCCGTGAGAAAAAGAGAGCACATTGATACTGATGATATAAAATTTGGATATTGTACAGAGTTTATGATTAATACGCAATACGATCGAGCTGATGAATTTCGAGATGAAATAGCTGAATTTGGAGATTCTCTCCTAGTAGTCAGTGGAGAAGGTCTTATAAAAGTCCATGTACACACCAATAATCCTGGGCTGGTTCTTGAAAAAGCTCTTATGCTAGGTGAACTTAGTGATATAAAGATAGACAATATGCGTTACCAGCACGAAGAGATTTTATTGAAGGACGAGCTTCTTGAGTTAGAGAGTGCCTCTAGTGACATTGAAACTGTCATACCAGATTATTCTGTTGTAGTTATATCCGTAGGTGCGGGAGTAGATAGCTTGTTTATGGATCTAAACGCAGAAATTATCGTCTCAGGCGGTCAGACTATGAATCCAAGCACAGAGGATATTCTCACTGCAATTGACAAGACAAAAGGCAAAAACGTAGTTGTTCTTCCCAACAACAGTAACATCATTCTGGCAGCAGAACAAGCGAAGCACTTAAGTGATAGAAACATTATAGTTATACCTACAAAGACTATCCCTCAAGGAATATCAGCTATGCTTGCCATGGATCCAGGAAAAGACCCCGAAGTAAATGAAGAAAATATGACAGCTGCAATCGATGACGTAATCACAGGACAAGTAACTTATGCTGTAAGGGATACTGAGTTTAACGAAACTAAGATAAAGAAAGATGATATAATTGGGCTGTCTGATAAAGATATTCTGGCAGCAGGACAAGATGTTAACGAAGTTTCACTACAACTTTTAAGTAAATTAGTAACTGAAGATTCTTCCATTATCACAATAATGTATGGAGAAGAAATTTCTGAAGATAAGGCGGGAGACCTCGCTTCAGAGCTTGAAAAAGATTATCCTAGCATGGACATAGAAGTGATTTTCGGTGGACAGCCACTATACTATTATATATTTGCAATAGAATGACCCTGATTATACAGGGTCTTTTTTAAAAGTATTAATGACTGATACAGGAGTGATAAAGTGAGCGCTGTTGACAATAGTATTCAGATTTTGAAGGGCATCGGACCAAAGAAGATGCAAAAATTTAAAAAGTTGGGAATAGAAACAATTAAAGATCTCGTATATCATATACCGAGAGACTATGAGGACAGGTCAAATACTATCAAACTTAGAGAGGGTTTAAACGGCGAAAAGTATAGCTTTATAGTCACTGTGACAGGGTACGGTAATGTAACAAGACCAAGACGAGGCCTTTCTATTCTACAAGTTCCTGTAACAGACAGCTCAGGAGATGCAGTTCTTGTTTGGTTCAACCAGGATTTTCTTAGAAAGGTGTTTCAGCCAGGTCAAAGGTATTTAGTATATGGTAAATTGTCTGCGAATAAATTCCAGGTTCAGATTCAAAGCCCTGAATATTTAAGGTGGAACGAGAATATAAATTGGGGAATTCGCCCTATATATCCTTTAACCGAAGGTATAACAAATAACGAGATTATCAAGATAATGAACAATCTACTGCGAGAATACAATAGCGCTTTTGATACTTGTGTTCCTGAAAAATATCTCATTAGGAATAAAATTCTGAATAAAGCGAAAGCATTGAAATCTGTTCACGAACCCAAAAGTATTAAAGAAGCAGAGTTTGCGAGAAAGTCATTAGCTTATGAAGAGCTATTAATACTACAATTAGCCTTATTTAAAATGAAAGAGGATACCCACGAGGAAATAGAGGGTATTAAATTTAAATTAAATAATGATTTCAATAAATTTCTTGCAAGTCTTCCTTTTGAATTGACAGGAGCTCAAAAAAAAGTATTGGCTGAAATCTCATCAGATATGTGCAGCATTAAAAGGATGAACAGGCTGATTCAGGGTGACGTAGGTTCAGGTAAAACAATCGTTGGAATTGCTGCTATGTACTTAGCCGTTCTAAATGGGTATCAAACAGCTATGATGGCGCCAACAGAAATACTCGCTCAGCAACATTATGAGACTTTTAAATCTTTACTGGGTAAATACAATTTAAATATAGAAATATTAACTGGGAGCATGTTAAAGAAAGATAAGGAAAGGGTGTTAAACGGTCTTAGAGATGGAATAATCAACGTAGTGGTAGGAACCCATGCTATCATTCAGGAAAACGTCGAATTCGCCAATCTGGGGCTTATTATCACCGATGAACAGCATCGCTTTGGAGTCAAGCAAAGGCTTGCACTTTCTGATAAAGGAGACTTTCCTGACATGTTGGTTATGACCGCTACTCCAATACCGCGAACTCTTGCACTTATTTTATATGGTGACCTTGATATTTCTATAATAGATGAGCTTCCTCCTGGAAGAAAACCTATTGAAACCTATTCTGTTGGGTATGATATGGAGAATAGGATTTATGCTTTTATAAAAAAGCATATCCAGGAAGGTAGGCAGGCTTATATAGTCTGTCCTGCAATAGAAGAGAACGAAAATACTAAAGTTGTTTCGGCAGAAGAGCTTTATGAAAGGCTCAGTAGAGACATTTTCACCGAAACAAGTATTGGACTCCTTCATGGGAAAATGCCACAAAAAGAAAAAGACTCAATTATGGAAAGATTTAAGAATGATGAAATCAAAGTTCTCATTGCTACTACTGTTATTGAGGTTGGTGTAAATATTCCAAATGCAAGCATCATGGTTGTAATGAGTTCAGAGAGATTTGGTCTGGCTCAACTACACCAGCTGAGGGGTAGAATTGGAAGAGGTGAGTATCAATCTTACTGTATTCTGATAAATGGTAGTTATACTGAAATTGCCAGGGAGAGAATGAGGATAATGCAATCTACTAGTGACGGATTCATTATTTCTGAAAAGGATTTACAAATAAGAGGCCCAGGCGAGTTCTTTGGCACCAGGCAACATGGAATTCCAGATTTTAGAATTGCCAATCTCTTCAGGGATGTAGACGTATTAAAAATTGCCCAAAGAGATGCCACTGAAATTATTGAGGCTGACCCGAGACTTTATACATCAGATAATGCCTTGCTTAGTATAGAGGTAAATTCTTTGATTAGGAAGCTAACAGATGAAATAATACTCAATTAGGTTTAAAAGATTTATGTACTGTGATAATATATTGCCAAAGGGTTGTGATAGCTATTGAGAGTGATTTCAGGCGAACGAAAAGGTTACAAACTAACTGCCTCAAAAGGCTCAACAGTAAGGCCAACAGAGGATCGTGTTAAAGAGTCATTTTTCAATATAATATCTCCCATAAAGAGAAATTCTATTGTTCTGGACTTATTTGCAGGAACTGGTGCAATAGGCATAGAGTTTCTTAGCAGGGGTGCTAAGTTCGCATATTTTATAGATAAAAATAGAGATAGTATAAGTGTTATTAATAGGAATCTAGAGCATACAAAATATAATGAAAAAAGCAAAGTTATTACTGGTGATTCATCAGTGGTATTACACAGGTTATCTGTTTCAGGTGCGAAATTTGATTATATTTACATAGATCCGCCGTTTAGCGATGAGGAAATATTATATAAGGTCATAAGCATAATAGATGGCAATGAACTTCTTAGTGACGATGGGCTTCTAATTGCTGAACATGATGAAAAAATTGCAATTAACGATCAATACTCTTCATTTGAATTATTTGACAAGAGAAAGTATGGCAATAAAGTAATGACTTATTTTAAAAGAAGAGGAGTGTAATAATGAGAGTTATCTATCCGGGTAGTTTTGACCCAATAACTTATGGACATCTTGATATTATAACGAGGTGCTCAGAGAAATTTGATGAAGTTATTATTGCAGTATTGAACAATAATAAGAAGAATAACTTGTTTTCAGTTGAAGAGAGAATTGAACTACTGGAAAAGGCCACAAAGCATTTACCTAATGTTGAGACAGATTCCTTTTCTGGTTTGCTGATAGATTATGCTAGTGAAAAAGGATGTAGTACCATTGTAAGAGGGCTCAGAGTTGTTTCTGACCTAGAGTACGAAATGCAAATGGCATTGGTAAACAAAAAGCTTTATCCTGACCTTGAGACTTTATTTTTAGTTTCCTCAAGTGAGTTTTCTTTTTTGAGTTCAAGCTTAGTTAGAGAGGTTGCTGCTTTCAAAGGAGATGTAGGCTGTTTTGTTCCAAAAGACGTTGAAATTGCTTTAAACGAAAAATTTAAAGGAGGTTCTAAATAATGGAATTACTTAATTTAATTGATGAAGTAGAAGACATAGTTGAGGCAGGAACCTCACTACCATTAACAAATAAAGTAATGATCAACAAAGAGGAGCTGCTTGAAATTATCAAAGAGATAAGAATCAAACTGCCAGATGAAATTAAACAGGCAGCCTGGATCAAAGAAGAGAGACAGAGAATACTTGACGAAGCACAAAAGAGCGCAACTACGATGATTGACGAAGCTGAAACCAGATTAGAGGAGCTTGTCGACAATGAAGAAGTTGTAAGAGTTGCCAAAGAAAGTGCAGAAGAGATTTTAAGAAGAGCAGAGCTCAGTGCCGAAGAAATTAAAAGAGGAGCTCTTGAATACGCAGACGAACTTCTGTATGATACTCAGGAAAGATTTAAAGATATTATTCAAATCCTTAATGAAAACAGAAGAGAACTGAGACCAAGAGAATAGCGGATATTAAGAAACAGGACAATTATTTGTCCTGTTTTTAGATGTTAATTTCCTATATATGGTGAAGTGGTAAAATCTTTGTTAAAATCAGATTTCCCTCCATTTAAACCTAGAAAGTAAAGATTTGTTGCCTGTATTTCCTTTTCAAGAATCATCTTTGAAGCATCTGAAAGCTCAGAAGAAGCCTTAGCAAACTTGTTTATTACAGATATATCTGATTGTTTGTTAATTTCGTTTAACAATTCAAATCCTTTACTGCTTATTCCTAATACTCTGATAAATTCTACAGGCGTGTTATAAACCATATTTATAAAATCTCTGTCAATTTCCATCATAAGATGAGTTAAGAGCCTTCTTACCCTGGAACTCGTGTATCTCTTTGAATTCAATAATCTTACTAAATCTTCAGCAGTTAGGTCTCTCTTAGCAAAATTGATAAGTCTGTTTTCGAAGCCGTCCTCAACGTCAAAATATTTTGAAATGTCTTTGGCAGTTTTCATTAAAATGGAATACCTTGCAAGTTTTGAATAGTTATCCATAGAATTGAAGCTTCCATGTTGGGCAAGAAAATCCATCAAGCTATCAAACGACTCTTTGGGAACCAATTTTTCAACTTCTTCGAATTTGCCTTCTATTAATAGCCGTCGTATAGCTGTTGCTGAAGCTAACCCTAAGTCAAAGTTTTCATCTCTATATCCATGGCCCATTCTTTTGAAAGTGACAGGAATAATTGAAGAGTTAAGCTTATTAAGTCCTTTCAGGTATTCTATACCGAGAATATTGTTTGGACTGGCTATAATTTCAGAAATAGTTCCTCTACTTGGACCATTTAAGTATAATAAATCTGCAACCGCATTACTCCTTGCCTGGGCAAATGACATTCCTTCAGACAAATATTCTCGCAAACGTGTTTTATAACTCTTAGGTTCTAAAACCAGCAAGTCAGAAATAGCCTTCAATGGTTCTATTTCGCCTTCCTCGCTGCCAAAAGTAAGATGAGTGACTATCTTAATAGCATCAAGGATTCTGACAGCTCCTAATGCAAATAATTCCGCTGTTTGAACTGAATAGACAAAAGGTAGCTCTATGACAAGATCTATGCCACTTTCAATAGCCATTTTAGCTCGACTCCATTTATCGACAATTGCAGGAGAACCTCTTTGAACGAAAGAGCTACTCATAACACAAACAGTATGATTTGCACCTGATAGTTCTTTTGACCTCTCAACATGCAGCTTATGGCCCAGGTGGAATGGATTGTATTCAGTTATAAGTCCTGCAACTTTCATTGGAATCCCCCTGTCTTTATCAATAATATAATAACATCTTATATATCATGCCGCAAATATTCAATAATTAGATATAACGATTAAATGAAGCATTTAATATGTTGATTTTTTAACAGATTTAATATACTATTTAAATAGAAAAATTAAGGAGGTCAACAGATGAAAATTTTAGTTATCAACTGTGGTAGTTCATCATTAAAATATCAGCTAATCGATATGAATGGAGAGGAAGTCCTTGCTAAGGGTCTTGTAGAAAGAATCGGTATTGAAGGCTCTAGGATTAAGCATGACACTACTGGCAAGGAAAGAGTTACCATAGAAGAGCCAATGAAAGATCATAAGAGAGCACTTGAACTCGTTCTTGAGGTCATTGTAGATAAGGATCATGGTGCGATTACATCTATGGATGAAATTGCAGCTATTGGACATAGAGTTGTTCATGGTGGAGAAGATTTTGCTTCTTCCGTAATTATTGACGGTGCAGTTATGGACGCTTTAAAGAGAAATATTGAACTGGCACCACTTCACAATCCTCCAAATATAATGGGTATCGAGGCTTGTAAAGAGTTAATGCCAGAAACTCCAATGGTTGGCGTATTTGATACAGCTTTTCATCAGACTATCCCTGCAGAGAACTATATTTATGCAATTCCTTATGAGTACTATGAGAAATATAAAATTAGGAGATACGGTTTCCACGGAACTTCACATAAATACGTTTCACTAAGGGCAGCAGAAATTGTTGGAAGAGATATAGAAGACTTGAATATTGTAACTTGCCACTTGGGGAATGGTTCAAGCATAACTGCTGTTCAGGGAGGAAAGTCTATAGACACATCTATGGGTTTCACACCTCTTGAGGGACTTGCAATGGGTACTAGATCCGGAGATATCGACCCTGCTATTATTCCATTTATTATGGATAAGGAAGGGCTTTCATTTGAAGAAGTAAACGATATGCTAAACAAAAAATCAGGAGTTTTAGGAATATCAGGTATTAGCAACGACTTCAGAGATCTAGAAATGGCAGCTGAAGAAGGCAATGAAAGAGCTATGCTGGCTTTAAAGGTATTCACTAACAGAGTAACAAAATATATTGCCGCATACGCTGCTCAGATGTGTAGAATAGACGTTCTTGTATTTACTGGAGGCATCGGAGAAAATTCATCGCTAATCAGAGAAATGGTATGTGACGGGCTTGAGTGTATAAATAACATCAGGATTGACTCTGAGCTAAATAAAGTCAGAGGAAAAGAAGCCATAATCAGAAAAGACCTTACAGGGTCTGTAGTGATGGTAGTGCCAACTAATGAAGAACTGATGATTGCAAGAGATACTCTTGAACTCATCAACAAATTATAGTTATTGACAAAGTTACCTATCATTTATATAATAGTACCGTTAGTCTAAGAGGTGGCATTTATGCGACTTAATGTATATGAGTTTATGTATGGAGATTCAAAAGAAGTTCTGTATGAACTTTCATTAAATGAGGCAGAACTGCCTAACGTATACGATTATCCAATAGTTTACCCTGTGGATGTAAACGTTATGCTGTTTAAGGCAGATGGAGCCCATTATTTCTCTATAGAGGGAAACTATATTTACAAAGCCGAATGCGACCGCTGCTTGGAATCCATCAGTAGAAAAACTGCGTTCAAGTCAACGGGGTCGCTGATGGAAAGAAAAGGGAACATTGAAGAGGACTACGATTCAGATGAGATAATTTTCATTGAAGAAGACTATGTAGACCTTGAAGAATACATTTGGAATCAGATTATAAGTTCCCTACCAATGAAATTTCTTTGCAGTGAAGACTGCAAAGGTTTGTGTCCACAATGCGGGAAAGATTTAAATCTTGAAACCTGTGATTGTGTGAAAGATTCTTCAGATTTGAGATTTGAAAAATTGAGGGGACTTTCTCTAAATGATTAAGGAGGTGTTTTAGTTGGCGGTACCAAAAAGGAAAACTTCGAAACAGAGAAGAGATAAAAGAAGGGCTTCTTCCTATAGACTGAATAAAGTTACTGTTGTAGAATGTCCACAATGTCATGAGCCTAAACAACCACATAGAGTTTGCAGAAGCTGTGGCTATTACAAAGGCAGAGAAGTTATTGTAATCGAGTAATAAAACTAAGATAGTGATTGGCCTCACTATCTTTTTTTATATAACTGTCATTACAAATTCAGCTTATTTGTAAAATATTATATAATGAGGGATAACATGCGAATAATTGTAGATGGAATGGGTGGCGATAACGCTCCGCATTCAACTGTAAAAGCTGCTGTAGAAGCAGTTAAAAAATTCGATATAGACATCTCTGTAACCGGACCCGCTGAATTAATCCTTAAAGAATTAGAAAAGTACACTTACCCAGCTGGAAGAATTGAGGTTCTGAATGCCAGTGAAATCATCACAAATGACGATGATCCAGCTATTGCCATTAGAAAAAAGAAAGATAGTTCGATGGTTGTAGGTCTTAAATCAGTCGCAGACGGATATGGCGATGGTTTTATTTCTGCTGGAAACACAGGAGCTCTTCTAGCAGGTGGACTTTTTGTAGTAAAGAGAATTGCCGGTATAGACAGGGCTGCTCTCACTACTTTGTACCCCACTTTAGAGGGTGTATCCATACTCGTAGATGCTGGGGCTAATGTTGACTCAAAACCAGAATATCTTCATCAATTTGCTATGATGGGATCTGAGTATATGAAGCTGGTGCTAGGTGTGAACTCCCCAAAAGTCGGACTCATTAATGTTGGGACTGAAAGCTCTAAGGGAAATGCACTTGTTAAAGAAGCTTATTCACTTCTGGAGAATAGTGAAATCAATTTTATTGGGAATATTGAAGGAAGAGATATGCCATATGGTGTAGCAGATGTGATGGTCTGCGACGGGTTTGTGGGCAATGTTGCTTTAAAGCTCACCGAAGGGATGGCTTCTTCTATTTTTCAACTCCTTAAAGACTCTTTTACTGCAAATACCAAATCTAAGCTTGGTGCAGTACTTCTAAAAGATCAGCTAAAAGAGTTAAAGAAGAAGTTGGACTATCGAGAATACGGTGGAGCTCCACTTTTAGGGACTAAACGCCCTGTTGTGAAAGCACACGGAAGCTCTGATGATTACGCTTTTCTAAATGGAATAAGACAATTGAAGCTCTTTATTGAAAAGGATGTTATAGCTTCAATTGAGCAAAATATAAACAATATGGAGGAAAAAAATGCTAACTGAAAAAATTATTAAATTAATAGCTGAGCAGTTTAATATTAACGAGAGTGAAATAACTGTTGATACTTCTTTTAATGATGATCTCAATGCAGACTCTCTTGATCTTGTAGAGTTGATTATGGCTTTGGAAGACGAGTTTGGACTTGAAATCGAAGATGAGGAAGTAGAAAAAATAAAGACAGTTGGAGATGCAAGGGACTACATTAAGAATCATATTTCCTGATACCATTGAGGAGGTGCGTCCGTCTATGAACAGTCAGATGTCTGAAAAATATGAAGAACTTGAAAACTGTCTTGGGTACAGCTTTAATGATAGGGAACTGCTGGAAACGGCTCTGACCCATAGTTCATACGCAAATGAAAACGGCCTTCATCCCAGTAAAAGCAACCAGAGACTGGAATTTCTAGGAGATACTATAGTTAATCTTGTAGTAAGTGAATACCTGTATAATAAATATCCTTTTTACCCAGAAGGGGAACTGACAAAGGTTAGAGCAAAAGTGGTATGTGAGTCATCACTTGCCATGGTTGCAAAGAAAATCAGGCTTGGTGAGTTTTTGCTCCTTGGAAAAGGAGAGGAGTCTACTGGAGGTAGAAAAAGAGACTCTATTCTCGCTGATGCAACTGAAGCAGTGGCTGGAGCTATTTTTCTAGACAGTAATTATGATATCGTTTCGAGCTACCTTGTTACAAAATTTGAGACTGATATTGTAAAAGCTGTTTCTAAGGGTAATCTATTTATTGATTTTAAAACAGAACTCCAGGAAAAGCTTCAAAGAGTTACAAAAGAGAGGATAAGCTATAGAGTTTCAAAAGAAGAGGGTCCCGATCACAACAAAATTTTCTATGTGGACGTCTTTTTAGCGGAAGATATTATAGGTTCAGGATTTGGAAGAAACAAAAAAGAAGCTGAGCAACTAGCTGCAAAAGAAGCTCTCATTTTATTGGGTGAAGATTATGAGTAATCAATATATAATCCCAGTGTTTGTTCCTCACCTTGGATGTCCTCACGACTGCGTATTTTGTAATCAAAAAAAAATTACTGGACTTTCTACCAGTGTTACAACGGATGAAGTTCATAAAATTATTGATGAACACCTGGATTCTTTTAAAAAAGAATTGAAGGTAGAAGTAGCTTTTTATGGAGGTAGTTTCACTGCAATAGATATTAATACTCAAAGAGAGCTATTGAGAGTTCCTATGGAATTTAAATCAAAAGGCAGAGTTGACGGCATCAGGCTTTCGACAAGACCAGATGCCATAAACCATGAAATTCTGAGAATGCTTAAAGATCATGGAGTAGACACTATAGAACTGGGCGTCCAGTCTATGGACGAATACGTCCTTTCACAAAGCGAAAGAGGACATAGTTCAGATGACGTGATTAAATCTGCAAAATTGATTAAAGATTATGGTTTTAGCCTTGGTCTTCAGCTGATGGTAGGTCTGCCTGGAGACTCTTATGAAAAGGACATAGAAAGTGCTAAAAAAATCATAGCTCTGGAACCTGACTTCATTAGAATATATCCTACCCTTGTTATTAAAGGGACTGAACTTGAAAGGATGTTAAAAAATGGTCTCTATAGACCACTTTCTGTGGATGAAGCTGTAAATATAAGCGCTGACATTCTTATGATGGCTGTTATAAATGATATTGATGTCATTAGGATTGGTCTGCAGCCAACAGAAAACATCAGAGAAGGCGGGGATGTGGTCGCAGGTCCTTTTCACCCTTCAATTAGACAGCTTACTGAATCCAGGATGCTAATAAAGCTTTTAGAGATATGGAAAAGCCAGGGAAACTATTCTGTTTTGAGTGGAAATTGGACTGTTTACTGTGATAAGTCATATATCTCCACTATTTCAGGGCAAAAGGGTACCAACAAAAAAGCTATAAGAGAGCTTTTTGAAATCAATAATTTAAAGATTAAGGAAGCACCTTTAGATAAATACGTAATTGTATTTGAACAGGAAGATAAAGTTATAGAAATTGATCTAAAAGAAATTATGAAAATTTGCAAATAATACGTTAAAATATGCCTCAAATGAGAGGAGGTGCCTGAAATGTATTTGAAAAAAGTAGAAATTCAAGGTTTTAAGTCCTTTGCTGAAAAAACTGAGGTCGAGTTTAATAGCAAAGTTACTGCTATTGTAGGGCCAAATGGCAGTGGTAAAAGCAATATTGCAGATGCCATTAGATGGGTTCTCGGTGAACAGAGCGTAAAAAGCCTTAGGGGTCTTCGAATGGAGGATATAATATTTTCGGGGACTGAGAAGCGAAGAGCACTTGGATTCTCCGAGGTTACTATTACTTTTGATAATGCTTCAGGCAAAATACCTGTAGATTATTCTGAGGTCGCTGTTACTAGAAGAATGTTCCGATCTGGTGAAAGCGAGTATTACATAAATAAGAACAGTTGCAGACTTAAAGATGTAAGAGAGCTATTTATGGATACTGGTGTCGGCAAAGAGGGCTATTCTATCATAGGTCAGGGAAAAATTGACGAGATACTATCGAACAAGCCAGAAGACAGGAGAAATATATTTGAAGAAGCAGCTGGTATTATTAAGTATAAGACCAGAAAATCTGAGTCCCTGAGAAAACTAGAAAAGACAGAGTCAAATATTTCAAGGATTGGAGATTTGCTCCATGAAGTAGGATCTCAAAAGGAGATACTTAAGGCTGAATCTGAGAAAGCATCAGAATTTCAGAAATTGTTTGGCAAAATGAGAGATCTAGACTTAGCAATAGCTTCAAGAGAAATTAAAAGAATGAGAACCTCTCTAGATAAGCAGGAAGAAAAAGAGATAGAACTCACTTCTGAAAAAGAGATTCTTGGCGCTGAATTCGATAACTTTGAGGCACACTTTGGAAGGGTAAGAGAAAGTGTATCTGAAATCGAAACTCTTATTGAACAAAAGAGAACTCTCAAACTAGAAAGTTTTCAAAACCTTGAGAACTCAAAGAATAGTGTTAAGATATTACAGGAAAAAGAGAATTATTTGGCACGAGAACTTGAAAGAACCGAAGAAGACATTTCAAGACTTTTGATAGAGATTGAGTCTATGAAGGAGTCTGTTTTTGCAGATAAATCAATTTTAATGGAACTTGAAAGTTCGATTTCAGATCACGACAAAGAAATAGAGAATCTTCTAGTAGATAGACAAGATTCTATCGAGTTAGTAAAAAATAAAGAATCTATTATTGAAGAATTAAGAATGCGTATTGCAGATGTTCAAAATAAAGTCATTGAAAAGAGAAGTCAGGCAGGTACTCTTATTTCTTATAGAGAGAGCTTGAATAAAAAGAAGGCCCAATTTAATGAAGATTTGGCTAAATCAGAAACTGAACTTAATAAATTTGAAGAAAAGAAGTTAAAATTAATAGATCAATATAGTCTTAATAAGAGTCTGTTACATGAGAGTAATAGACTATACAATGCTGTAAAAAACAAGTTGACATACATTAACAAGAAAATTAGTGAAGTAGAAAATACAAAGAGCATATTGGATAAAAAGCTTCATAATGCTAATACATCTTTAACATTATATAAAGGGTTAGAAAGTGATTATGAAGGCTACTACGGCAGCGTAAAGGCTCTAATAAAGAAGATAAATAGTGATAGCGGTTTTAGTCGTGGATACAAAGGAATTGTTTCTGAGCTTTTTGATGTAGAAAAAGAATACTTAAAGGCTGTAGAAACTGCATTAGGAAATTCCATTCAGAATATTGTTGTAGATGACGAAGCTTCTGCAAAGAGGATGATTGAATATCTTAAAGTAGAAAAGAAAGGAAGAGCTACATTCCTTCCTTTGTCTACTGTCACAGGAGGCGAAATATCTCTTTCTAGCGAGTTGCAGAAGTCAAAGGGGTATATAGGCACAGCTAGCAGACTTGTTAAATATGATGCTAAATATGAAGGTGTATTCAAATATTTGCTTGGGCGAACGTTAGTATTTGATAATATTGATAATGCATTAGCGTTTGCTAAGAACACAGGATTTAAATATAGAATAATTACTCTGGAAGCGGAAGTAATCAACGCAGGTGGAAGCATTACCGGCGGGAGTGCGGCAAATGGAAACAATGGGCTGCTGAGTAGAAAGCATAATATTTCCGCTCTTGAAAATGAAATTAGAGATATTTCTAAAGATTTAAATACCATTAAAAATGAGATTGAAAATTACACAGCAAAATCAATTGAACTTAAAAATGATTATGAGAGACTTAGTAACGAAAAGAATTTGCTGGATTCAAAAAGCAAAGATCTTGAACACAAAGCAGCACTTATAACTGTACAATATAATAAACATGTTAAAGACATAGAATCTAAGAGAGTAGAAATTGAAGAGCTTGACAATGAATTGTTAAGCTTAGAGACAAAAGAATCTATTGTAACTGCCGAAGAAGGGGACATTGAAAGTATTATAAATACATCCACTAGAGAATTAAAGCAACTAGAATCTGAAATAGAAAATTTAAGGCAATTAAAGTATTCTTCAGATGAAAAAATTAATGAAATCAGGCTTATTAAGAGCGTTGCCATGAACAAAATTGAGTCTCTAAAAACTCAAGGTGAAGAAAAGAGTACGAGCATAGATAAAAAACTCTCTCTAATTGAAGAAAAGAAAGCTGAAAAACATCGATTAGATGATGAAATCGAAAGCCTCTCAAATTCATTGCAAAATTTAAATTCTCAGATTGAAGAGCACAGACTATATGAAGAACAGGAGGCATCAGGGCTAGAAGAACTACTCGCTGAAAAAGAAGTCCGCATGAACAACTTCTATGATCTCCAGGAAAAGAACAGAATTTTGACACAGAGATTATCTAAGGTGGAGCGTGAAGTAAACAAACTTGAAATTGATAGGACTAGGTTCAATTTACAGATTGAAAATATAACAGAGCGAATACTTTTGGATTACGATATAAGTGAAGAAGAGATTTTGTCTTCGGATTATGAGTTGGGCGGCATTAGAGAAGAGCAACAGACTCTCAGTGAACTGCGATCAGCCATAAAGGTGCTTGGCATTGTAAATATAGGAGCAATTGAAGATTATAGAAATGCTTCTGAGAGATATGAGTTTCTTTCGGCACAACTTACTGACCTCAATGCTGCTAGAGAGGACATTCAATCAGTCATCAGAGATATGGAAAAGAGAATGCGAGTTCAGTTTAGAAAATCTTTCGATGAAATTAATACTAATTTTTCAGAAATATTTGCTGTTTTATTTAGTGGAGGTAAAGCAAGATTAGAATTAGATGAAGAGGAAGACATACTTAGTTCGGGCATTGAAATAATGGCCCAGCCTCCTGGAAAAAAACTGCAAAATCTGATGTTACTTTCAGGAGGAGAGAAGTCTCTAACAGCGGTTGCCCTTTTGTTTGCAATTCTTAAGACGAAACCTTCACCGTTCTGCGTGCTTGATGAAATTGATGCAGCTTTGGATGAGGCGAATATAGGAAGGTATACTAATTATTTGAAAGGTTTTGATGATGAAACTCAATTTGTATTGATTACCCATAGAAAAACTACTATGGAAATTGCTGATATGCTTTATGGTGTGACCATGGAAGAAGAGGGTGTCAGTCGCTTAATATCACTTAGACTTAGAGACTATAGTGAAGCAACCGGATAGGAGGAAAAAATGTTTAATTGGTTTAATAAAGAAAAAGATAGTTCTGCCGAGAAGAATGAAGAGCAGAAGGGTTTTTTAGAGAGGCTGAGAAATGGTCTTGCTAAGACTAGGAAAGAGATGAGTGAAAAGCTTGAAGACATTTTTACTGGCTATCAGTCTATAGATGAGGAGTTTTATTACGACCTAGAAGATATACTAGTTTCTGCTGACACTGGAATAGCAACTTCTCAAAGAATAATTGACAGGTTAAAGATTCGCGTCAGGGAAGAGAGAATAGAGGACATATCTGAAGTTCGTAATTTACTCAAAGAAGAGATAAAGATACTGATGACTGAAGCAGTCGAAGATAATGTTTTAAAGTTGACACCGTACCCTTCAGTACTTTTAGTTGTGGGCGTCAATGGCGTTGGTAAGACAACTACCATAGGAAAGCTTGCTTATAGTTTGAGACAAAGTGGTAGTCGGGTGCTTATAGCAGCAGGAGATACCTTTAGGGCTGCCGCTATTGAGCAGCTCGAAGAGTGGAGCAACAGAGCTGGGGCTGAAATTGTTGCTCATACAGAAGGGTCAGACCCTGCAGCCGTCATTTTCGATGCAATTCAGGCGGCTAAGGCAAGAAAAACAGACGTTCTCATTTGTGATACAGCTGGCAGGCTGCACAACAAGTCTAACCTGATGAAAGAGCTTGAAAAAATATTTAGGATTATCGATAGAGAGTACCCTGAAGCTACAAAAGAAGTTCTTCTGGTACTGGATGCTACAACTGGGCAAAATGCAATAAGCCAGGCAAAAGTATTTAAGGAAGTTGCAAATATCACAGGAGTTGCACTTACTAAGCTGGATGGAACTGCTAAAGGTGGAGTAGTGATATCTTTGCAAACAGAGCTAAATTTGCCTATAAAGCTGATAGGCGTAGGAGAAAGATTAGATGATTTACAGCCTTTTGACACAGATTCCTTTATTGACTCAATATTTGAAGCTTAATATGCTTGACAAAACTTAATACTTTGAATAGAATAATACTGTCAAGGAAATGTCTTGACAGTATTATTTGTTGGTGATAATATGGAGAAGTTGGTCAGAATTGGAATACTGATAGATTTTTATGGCAAGCTGTTAAGCGAAAAACAGTATCAGATAGTTGACTTGTATTATCTGAACGACCTTTCGCTGTCTGAAATAGGTGAAGTACTCGGCACAAGCAGGCAGAGTGTCTTTGATACTATGAAAAGAGCTGAAGAAAAACTTTTATCGTTTGAAAATGAGTTAGGGCTTGTTGAAAAATTCTTTGAAAGTCAGGAAACCATTGTCGAAATTAGAAAAATTGCTGATGAAATCTACGCCATTGGAGAAACGATAGATAATCAGATTATCAAAGAAAAAGCAAAGGAAATAGACGAGAGAATATCAAAGATTCTCTATTGACCGGCAGGAGGGTTTAGTTTGGTATTTGAAAACTTATCTGAAAAACTACAAAATGCTCTTGGCAAGTTGCGAAGCAAAGGAAAGATAAATGAAAAAGACTTAGATGCAGCTTTAAGAGAGGTCAGGCTTGCATTGCTTGAGGCTGATGTAAACTTTAGGGTTGTAAAAGATTTCATAAAGAGGATAAAGGAAAGAGCGCTTGGAGCTGAAGTACTTGAAAGTCTAACTCCTGGACAGCAGGTTATCAAGATTGTAAATGAAGAGTTAACTCTTTTGATGGGTGAAAGAGAGGCAAAGTTGTCTTTCTCATCTTCACCGCCGACTGTTATATTAATGTGTGGACTACAGGGTGCTGGAAAGACCACAACATCAGGAAAACTTGCAAATATCTTGCTTAAACAAGGTAAAAGGCCACTGCTTGTTGCAGGTGATATATACAGGCTAGCTGCGATTAAACAACTTGAAGTCGTTGGTGAAAAAGTAAATGTACCCGTCTTTTCAATGGGTGACAAGCACAGCCCAGTTGATATTTCAAAAGCTGCGCTTGAGCACGCTAAAAAACATGGAAATGACGTAGTTCTTATTGATACAGCGGGTAGACTTCACATTGATGATACTCTCATGGAAGAAATATTTAATATCAAGAATGCTGTAAATCCAACGGAAATATTGCTAGTGCTCGACTCAATGACTGGTCAGGATGCGGTTAATGTCGCACAGAGTTTTAATGAAAAACTTGAAATAACTGGTGTAATTCTTACAAAACTTGACGGTGATGCAAGAGGCGGAGCTGCTCTTTCAATTAGGGCTGTAACAGACAAACCAATAAAATTTGTTGGAGTCGGTGAAAAAACAGATCAGTTGGAGACTTTTCATCCAGACAGGATGGCATCTAGGATTCTCGGCATGGGCGACGTTTTGAGTCTGATTGAAAAAGCTCAGGCTGGTATAGATGAGAAAAAAGCCATAGAACTTGAAAAGAAAATGCGAACCGCTCAGTTCACATTTGATGACTTTCTCGATCAATTAGAGCAAATGAAGAATATGGGACCAATTGATGAGATACTCGCCATGATTCCAGGTATGAATTCAAAAGCCCTAAAAGGACTTGATGTTGATTCAAAAGACCTTGTGAAGACAGAGGCAATTATCAAGTCAATGACAAAAAAAGAACGTGATAATCCTGATATTATTGATAGTAGCAGGAGGAAGCGTATAGCTGCTGGCAGTGGCACAACAGTTTCAGATGTAAATAGATTGTTGAAACAGTTTAAGGAAACAAAGAAAATGATGAAGAGACTCTCAGAAATGGGAAAAAATCCGAAGAAAAAAGGGAAATTAGGACTCCCCTTTTTCTAAATAGATATTAACAATACAGGAGGTGAATTAAATGGCAGTTAAAATCAGACTAAAGAGAATGGGCGCTAAAAAGAATCCTTTTTATAGAATAGTAGTTTCAGACTCAAGGTCCCCAAGAGATGGCAGATTCATTGAGGAGATTGGTTATTACAATCCTCTTACAGAGCCAAAGACTATTAAAGTCGACAGCGAAAAGGCTGAAAAATGGTTAAAGAATGGTGCAAAACCAACAGAAACAGTAGAGCACATCTTTAAACTGAGTGGACTTTATGAAAAGACAGAAGAACCTGTAAATGAGTAATTTTGGAGGTGCGGACGATGGGTGAATTAGTAGAATTTATCGCAAAATCGCTTGTGGACAACCCTGATATGGTCAGCGTTAATGAAGTTGAAGGTTCTCAGTCAGTTATTATTGAACTCAGGGTTGCACCAGAAGATATGGGCAAGATTATTGGAAAACAGGGACGTATAGCTAAGGCAATTCGTACTGTGGTCAAAGCTGCAGCTATTAAAGACAATAAAAGAGTTGTCGTTGAAATAATTCAGTAATTCTGAGTTGGCTGGTGAAATATGGGCTATACAGCAATAGGAATGATAACAAACACTCATGGGGTCAGAGGCGAAGTGAAAGTATTTCCATTGACTGATGATCCAGAAAGATTTTTTGAACTTAAAAAGGCGTATATCGGGGAATTCAAAGACGAAGTACTTCCTGTAAACGCCAGAATAAGCAAAGATATCATAATACTTGGATTTACCGGTCTTGAAGATATTAATAAGGTCGCAGATTTTAGAAATCAATACATTTATGTACTTGACGAAGACCGTATTAAATTGGAAGAAGGAAGATTTTTTATTTCGGACCTCATAGGTTGTGCAGTATTTGACACAGATAATAATTTACTCGGCGAGCTGTCTGATATATTACAGGGACCAGCAAATGACGTTTACGTTGTAAAACAGTCTGACACGAAAGAATTCATGGTTCCTGCTGTCAGTGAATTTATCAAGGAGATAGACGTTAAGAATAAAAAGATCATTGTCGATCCAATTGAAGGAATGATTTGATGAGAATAGATATACTGACGTTGTTTCCAGAATTTATAAAATCTCTTGAAAATTACAGCATAGTAGGTCGTGCATTGCAGGAGAACATATTAAAACTATCAGCCGTAGATATAAGAGACTACACTGAAGACAAACATAGGAGAGTAGACGATTATCCTTACGGTGGAGGCATGGGCATGGTGATTCAGCCACAACCTGTGTATTCTGCAATAACCAGTGTCAGAACTGATAAATCAAGAGTAATCTATCTATCTCCGCAAGGGAAACCTTTGGATCAGGAAAAGGTAAATGAGCTTTCAAAGGAAGAGCACTTGGTGCTTTTGGCAGGTCATTACGAAGGTGTCGACCAGCGTATAATTGACGACATGGTAGATGAAGAACTATCCATTGGTGATTACGTGCTTACAGGAGGAGAACTTCCGGCCATGGTGCTTGTAGACTCTATTGCCAGAGTTCTGCCAGGGGTGTTATCCTCTGAGGATTCTTATGAAATAGAATCACATTACAACGGCCTTTTGGAGTATCCGCAATACACCAGACCCAGGGTGTTTATGGGAAGAAAAGTGCCTGATGTACTTCTTAGTGGAGACCACGAAAAAATTCGATTGTGGAGACTATTAAATTCTTTCAGGACGACTATTGTCAAACGCCCTGATATGATTTCTAAACTAAAAGAAGACAGCGAAGAGCTTGAAGAACTCAGCAAACTGCTGGGAAAACTTTCTAAAAGATAGTTGTCTTAAATATAGTGCTATGCTATAATACAGAAGTATTTACTAAGGGCGGTCCTCTGTTATAAAACAAGAACGTCTATATGAGGGGAGGATACAAAATGGATGTAATTAAAATGATAGAAGCAGAACAAATCAGAGACGATCTTCCTGTATTTGCTGTAGGCGATACTGTACAGGTTCACTATAAGGTTGTTGAAGGAACTAGAGAGAGAATTCAGGTTTTTGAAGGTACTGTCATAAAGATACAAGGTGGCAGCTCCAGAAAAACATTTACAGTAAGGAGACTTTCTTACGGAGTAGGAGTGGAAAGAACATTCCCAGTACACTCACCAAGAGTGGAAAAAATCGTTGTAACAAGAAAAGGTAAGGTTAGAAGAGCCAGACTGTACTATCTAAGAGATAGACTGGGCAAATCTGCCAAAGTCAAAGAGAAAAGATTTTATTAATGGGACTGTTTCAGTCCCAATTTTTATACGGAAGTTTATATTAAATGGATAATGGAATTATTGATTACTGAGTAGGGGATATTATGAACTTAAATATTAACTGGTATCCTGGGCATATGAAAAAAACAAGAGAGTCTATACAGGCGAATTTAAAACTGGTAGATGTTGTCTTTGAATTACTTGATGCCAGGATTCCCATAAGCAGCAAAAATCCAATAATTGACGAATTAATTGGCGAAAAACCAAGGATTGTCATTCTGAATAAAAGCGATTTGGCTTCTGATGTATCTAATAGAAAGTGGACAGCTTACTATAATACGTGTGAAATACCAGTCGTTTTGCTGAATTCTCTTAGCGGTAAGGGAATTGATGAGTTAGTCAGAGTAACAAAGAGATTGATTACTGCCAAAAGAGAAGCTGCGCCTCAAAAAGGCATGGCAGATAGGCCAATAAGAGCTATGATTGTCGGTGTGCCAAATGTTGGAAAATCAACTTTGATTAACAGCATTGCAAGAAGGAAAGGTGCAAAGACTGGCAATAGACCTGGAGTAACAAAGACAAACCAGTGGATTAAATCAAAAGGTGGTATCGAACTCCTTGATACTCCTGGAATTCTTTGGCCAAAATTTGAGGACCCTCAAGTAGGGCTCAATCTAGCATTCACTGGCGCTATAAAAGATGAGATACTAGATGTTGAAAGTATAGCTTTTAGGCTTATTGAAAAGCTCAATTTAGATTTTTCTGGATGCCTAAATGAAAGATATGATATAGAAACCGACGGAAAAGAAACCCTTGCTATTCTTGATAGCATAGCTTTAAGAAGGGGATGTATCATCAAAGGTGGAGAAATAGATTATGACAAATCTTGCCGATTAATCCTAGACGAATTCAGAAAAGGTCATATTGGGCGTATAACCTTGGAAGATCCCGAGGGGGAAAAATGATATGTTTGAAATAGAGAGCAGCTTATATAATAATGGACATAAACATATTGCCTGCATTGATGAAGTCGGAAGAGGCTGCCTTTTTGGCGATGTTGTCGCTTGCTCTATTATTCTTCCTTACAATTTCACTTTTCTGGATGTTAAAGACTCTAAAAAGTTATCGGCAAAGAAAAGAGAATTTTTGTATGAAGTTTTAACTAAAGAAAGCATAGCTTTTGGGATAGGGAGAGTGCCTTCAGAAGTAGTAGATGAAATAAACATAAAGCAAGCCACCAGACTCGCTATGAAACTGGCATTTGAAAACATGAAGGATATTAATGGGGAATCCCTAAAACCGAGCTATGTTCTAATTGATGCAGAAGAAATTGATGTTGATATTGCACAAAGAGCTATTATCGACGGTGATAATCTTGTCCATGGAATAGCTGCTGCATCTATTGTTGCAAAAGTCTTTAGAGACAGGTTGTGTATTGAATGGGACAGCCAGTTTCCTGGATATGAACTTGCAAAAAATAAAGGTTATGGAACGAAGAATCATATCGATGCACTAAAGAAATTTGGTGCGACTGAATTACACAGGAAGAGTTTTTTAAATAATATAATTGGACGGTAAATGATGAGCGGACATATAATGACTGGAAGACTTGGAGAGGCCCTGGCTCTTGAATATCTCGAGAAGAAGGGATATCAGATAATAGGGACTAATTACAGAAACAGAATAGGAGAAATTGACATTATCGCCTATGATGATGACATTCTCACCTTTATAGAAGTAAAGACTAGACTAGGTACAAACTATGGATATGCATATGAATCCGTAAATGCAAGAAAACAGAAAAAAATAGCAAATACATCACTCTTATTTGTTCAAAATCATAAACTTTCAGATGTACAAATAAGATATGATGTTATAGAAGTCTATCCATTGGAAGATGAAAAAATCAATCACTTTGAAAATGCATTCTCACTATAATCAACTTCCGGGAGGTATCTTATGTATTCTAAAATCAGCACTTGTGCCCTTCAGGGACTGGATGGACACTTAATTGAAGTAGAGGCAGACCTTGCGAGGGGAATGCCTATGTTCAACATAGTTGGGTTGCCAGATGCGGCGATTAAAGAGTCAAAAGAAAGAGTAAGAACTGCTATAAAAAATAGCGATTATGATTTCCCTTTAAGCAGGATAACAATTAATCTTGCGCCTGCAAATCTAAAAAAAGACGGTTCACAAATGGATCTTGCAATTGCCATTGGAATCTTGCGATCAGCGTCAGAATTAAAGGATTTTGACTTTGACAATACTATTTTCCTCGGTGAATTGTCTCTTGATGGCTCTCTAAACAAGATAGAGGGAGCCTTGCCCATGGTGATTTCCATGAGGGAACAAGGGTTCTTAAGATTTGTTCTCCCTTTTGATAACAAAGATGAGTGCTCTATAATTGAAGATGTTCACATAATACCCGTTAAATCTCTTGAAGAGACTATCAAATACGTTAACGGAGAACTCAATATAGACCCCTATACAAATATTGAATATGGAATTAAAAATCCTGTTACTGAGCATGAACTGGATTTTTCAGATATAAAAGGGCAGGAATCGTTAAAAAGGGCTATGGAGGTAGCGGCGTCTGGTGGGCATAACTTGCTGATCATCGGGCCTCCTGGCTCTGGTAAGACGATGGCTGCCAGAAGGATGCCTACGATTCTACCAGATCTGGAATTTGAAGAATCGATTGAGGTTACCAAGATTTATAGCGTCGCCGGTCTTCTTACAAAAGGAGAACTAATAAAGACCAGGCCATTCAGAGCTCCACATCACTCTGCATCAGCTGTCTCAATAATTGGTGGAGGCAGAATACCAAAACCTGGAGAAGTGTCTCTTGCTCACAATGGGGTATTATTTTTTGATGAACTTCCTGAATTTCAAAAACATGTTCTCGAAGTTCTAAGACAGCCAATAGAAGATGGTTCTGTTCATATATCAAGGGCGACAGCTTCGCTAAAGTATCCTTCAAAATTCATGTTTGTAGCAAGTATGAATCCTTGCCCTGTGGTTACTTAGGAGATCCACAGCACACATGTACATGCAGCAAGTCCAGTATCGACAGATATCTGGGTAAAATAAGTCATCCTCTTCTGGACAGAATAGATATGCATGTAGAGGTTATGCCTGTTCAGTACAACGAACTGAACAACGAATCAGAAACTATTACTTCTTTGCAAATGAAGGATAGAGTTACAAAAGCTCGAAACATGCAATTAAATAGATTTAATGGTACTAAAATATTTAGCAATTCTCAGATGAGTAATAAAGAGATAAAAAAATATTGCTTGTTGGATACAAATAGTTCAGCTATCATGGAGTCTGCCTTTAATACATACAGACTCAGTGGCAGATCGTACAACAGAATACTTAAAGTAGCAAGGACTATTGCTGATATGGACTCGTCTGTAGATATTAAAGAAAATCACCTACTGGAAGCTATTAGCTACAGAGGGCTGGAGAAAAAATACTGGGGGTAATCAGACTATGGATAAAAGGACAGCTCTTATCTGGCTAAATAGTATTGGCATTTCTTCAGACAGGATTAATAAGCTTTCTGACTGGTCGGATGGACTGACCAATATTTACGATTTGTCCAAAGAAGAAATTAAAAACTCTGGGCTGTTAAGTCCGTCACAGCAATTGAGATTCTTTGACGAAAAAAGAACTGAATATTTGACTGATTATATTAAAAGAGTTAGAATAACAGGTGCTGAAATCATTACAATTTTAGATGATAAATATCCTGATTCTCTTAGGACAATTGCAGATAGCCCAAAAGTGTTATATGTAAAGGGCAGCATTCTAAAAGAAGATAGTATTTCAATCAGCATCGTAGGCTCTCGAAAAGCTACTGCTTATGGAAGGTGGGCATCAGAGAGTTTTACAAAAGATTTAGTAAAATTGGGAGTAACTATAGTAAGTGGTCTTGCTACAGGTATAGATTCTTATGCACATAGAACTGCCATAGACAATAATGGAAGGACCATTGGTATTCTGGGTTGTGGTATAGATATTATATATCCGAAGAAGAATAGAAATCTCTTTGAAGAAGTTGAGAGAGCAGGAGCTATAGTTTCAGAGTTTCCACTTGGAACCCCGCCACTTCAACATCACTTTCCAATGCGAAACAGGATTATTTCAGGGATGAGTCTGGGTGTTCTCGTAATTGAAGCACAAGAGAAGTCTGGGACTCTTATCACAGCAGGCTACGCTGCTGAACAGGGCAGAGAAGTATTTGCGCTTCCAGGTAATATAAATAGTCTTTACAGCAAAGGGACAAACCTTCTGATCAGAGATGGCGCCAGACCTTTGTTATCAGTAGAGGATATTATTGAAGAGATTCCTGAGCTTAAGCAAAAATCCATGATGAAAAAATTAGATGATATAGGAGATATTCCTTTAAGCGAAACTGAAAGGAAAATTGTAGACATACTTAAAGAAGGTCCTCTGCATTGCGATATTATAGCCCTTAAAACTGGCTTAAATGTATCTACGGTATTGGGGACTCTGACTATATTGGAAATGAAGCAGGTAATTCAAGAGTTGGGCAGCAGAGTATATATGATTAGTTAGTCTGCTCATATGGAGGTGCAAGTTTTGGCAAAAAATTTAGTAATAGTTGAATCTCCCGCAAAAGCGAAGACAATTAGTAAAATCTTGGGGAGAAACTACAAAGTGGTAGCTTCGGTGGGGCATATCAGAGATTTGCCTAAAAGCAGGCTTGGGGTTGATGTTGAGAACAACTTTGAACCTGATTATATTAATATAAGAGGTAAGGGCCCCTTAATAAAAGAATTACGGAAAGAAGCGAAAAATTCTGAGGTCGTATTTCTTGCAACTGACCCTGACAGGGAGGGCGAAGCTATAAGCTGGCATCTAGCACACATACTGGGACTTGATGCTGAAAAACCTATACGAGTTGAATTCAACGAAATAACAAAAGAAAAAATTAAACAAGCCATAAAGACACCTCGCGCTTTAGATACTGATCTTATAGATGCTCAACAAGCCAGAAGAGTTTTAGACAGGCTTGTTGGCTATAAAATAAGCCCATTATTATGGAAGAAAATAAAAAAGGGATTGAGTGCAGGCAGAGTTCAGTCTGTTGCAGTTAAACTGATTTGCGATAGAGAAAGTGAAATCAATGGATTTATTCCCAAAGAATACTGGACTATTGCTGCTCAACTTGAAAAGGGAAAGTCTGTGTTCGAAGCAGGTTATTATGGAATATTGAAGAATGGCAAGGAGAAAAAGGCTGAAATTACGACAAAAGATGAAGCTGATGAAATAACGAAATCTCTCAAAACAGGAGACTTCGTTGTAAATGAAGTAAAGAAGAGTGTAAGAAAGAGGAATCCATATCCCCCGTATACTACGAGTACTCTTCAGCAGGATGCATCTAAAAAACTCGGATTTTCTACCAAAAAGACTATGATGGTAGCCCAGCAGCTTTACGAGGGTATAGACATCAAAACTGGTGGTATAACTGGGCTTATAACTTACATGAGAACTGATTCAACCAGGATTTCTGATGAAGCAGTTGCTGCTGCCAAACAATATATCACTAATACATTTGGGTCAGAGTATTCCAATGGAGGAAAAAGCTATAGTCGTAAGTCCAGAAAAGAAGCACAAGATGCACACGAAGGTATAAGACCAACATATGTTGAACAAACACCAGAAAAAATAGAGCAATATTTGTCCAAAGACCAGTTTAAGCTGTATAAGCTTATTTGGAATAGATTTATCGGTTCTCAAATGAAAGAAGCTCTGTATGATACTATGAATGTCTCGATTGTTAACGGTATTCACGTATTGAGATCAGCTGGATCTAAATTGATTTTTCAAGGATTTTTAAAAGTGTATTCTAGCGCTGATGAAGAGATAAAAGACATGAAGTTGCCTGAACTTGAAAAAGGAGACATTCTTGGTCTAATTGGATTAGAAAGCAAGCAAAATTTCACACAGCCGCCATCCAGATACACCGAGGCTGCTCTTATAAAAGCAATGGAAGAACTTGGTATAGGAAGGCCGAGCACTTATGCGCCTACAATAACTACAATCCTATCCAGAGGTTATGTAACTCTAGAAAAGAAAGCCTTCTTTCCAACAGAACTTGGAGATCTTGTAAATGATCTTCTGACTGATTATTTTTCACATATCATGAATGAAGAATTTACTGCGCTTCTTGAAGAAAATCTAGATGAGATTGCAGCAGGTGAAGTTGGGTGGAAAAAGGTAGTGGGGGATTTTTACTCTGAATTCAGTAAAGAACTGTCAATCGCTGAAACAGAAATAGATAAAATTGAGATTAAAGAAGAAGTTAGCGATATAAAATGTGATAAATGTGGAAGGTATATGGTTGTAAAAACCGGAAAATTTGGGAAATTCCTTGCATGTCCTGGATATCCTGAGTGCAGAAATACACTGCCTATCGTTGAAAAGATCAACGTTAAGTGCCCAATTTGCGACGGTGAGATTATAAGAAAGAGATCAAAAAAAGGAAGAATATTTTATGGCTGCAGTAATTACCCAGAGTGTGAATTCGTGTCATGGGATGAACCAGTTGAAGAAAAGTGTAGTGAATGTGGTAGTCCGATGGTGATTAAGAGGCTAAAAAATAAAACAGTTGTAATGTGTACAAATAAGAACTGTGGTTATAATAAAAACATTTAAATAAATCAAAATATAGCTGTACATTCACTCCTTGTTATAGTATCTTATATATAAATGAAGAATATTCTGAATAATTTTACACTATATAAATCTAGTTAACAGGAGGGATGTCATGGAGAGTTTATTGAAGAAGACCAGGCGTTTAAACAAGACTTTGCAAAGCTATGGTTCGCAACCAGTTTCATTTAGCGACTTGAGCAAGATATTGTCAGATATTCTAGACGCAAACGTCTATATTGCCAGTAAAAAAGGCAGAGTTCTTGGGTATGCTCTTTCAGCCGGATTTGATTGTGATATCATCAACACAGAGGTTGTAAAAGAGAGGAGATTTCCCAAGAAATATAATGACGAGCTTTTAAAGGTTGCGGAGACCAGCGAGAATATCAAGGAGATTACTGATTGCGTTTTCGATCAAGTTTCAGAATGCAATTATCCTGATAAAATTTCGACTGTCGTCCCAATAAACAGCGGCGGATCTAGGCTTGGAACACTATTGGTAGCAAGATTTGGAAAAGAGTTTAACGTCGAAGACCTGATTCTTTGCGAATATAGTGCGACTGTCGTAGGAATGGAAATCTTACGAGCTACTACAGAGGAAATTGAAGAAGATGCCAGGAAAAAGTCTGTCGTACAAATGGCAATAGGAACTCTTTCTTATTCAGAAAAAGAAGCCATGGAACATATTTTTAATGAACTCGACGGCATGGAGGGCCTTCTTGTAGCTAGCAAGATAGCTGACAGAGTGGGAATTACCAGATCAGTTATTGTAAATGCCTTGAGAAAGTTTGAAAGTGCAGGCGTAATAGAATCTAGATCCCTAGGAATGAAGGGAACACACATAAAAATTCTCAATGAAAAACTCATTGATGAACTAAAAAGAAAATAGTAGATATTACACCCTCAGGAAGTAAAATTCCCGAGGGTGTTTTGATAATAAAATGTTGTATTTAGTCCTATGCTATGCTATAATCTTTGATGGTGAATACACACATTCAATTGATGCCACAAGGTGTGCTCGAAATGAGTCCTAGTAGCAGATGATTTGAATGGAGGAAAATAACACGGAGGTGAAAGTATGTCAGTAGTATCAATGAAGAGTTTATTGGAGGCAGGTGTACACTTCGGGCATCAAACAAGAAGATGGAACCCTAAGATGGCACAGTATATTTTTACAGAAAGAAATGGTATCTATATAATTGACCTTCAAAAAACTGTAAAGAAAGTCGACGAAGCTTATGCCGTAATGAAAGAAATCGTTGAAAATGGCGGCGAAGTACTATTTGTCGGAACAAAGAAACAAGCTCAGGAAGCAATCGAAAATGAAGCAAAGAGATGTGGCATGCATTATATCAACCAAAGATGGCTTGGTGGAATGCTGACTAACTACAAAACAATCAGAAAGAGAATTGACAGGCTTCATGAACTTGAGAAGATGGAAGAAGACGGAACTTTTGAAGTCCTTCCAAAGAAAGAAGTAATCAAGTTAAGACATGAATCCGAAAGACTTGAGAAATTCCTAGGCGGAATTAAAACCATGGAGAAACTTCCAAGTGCACTTTTTGTAGTTGACCCAAGAAAAGAAAAGATTGCAGTTAGAGAAGCACATATACTGGGCATTCCTGTAATTGGCATCGTAGATACAAACTGTGACCCAGATGAGATAGATTACGTCATTCCAGGCAATGACGACGCTATCCGCGCTGTCAAACTTCTTACTGAGACAATGGCCAATGCTGTTATCGAAGCTAGGCAGGGTGAGCAAATAGAACCAGCACAAAAAGCTGAGTCTACAGAATCAACAGAAGAATAATTCGAAAGGTAAGAGTCGCAGTCAGTCTGCTTCTCTTACCCTTTTAATGGTATGAGGAGGGAAATGATGAGCATAAGCGCATCTTTAGTTAAAGAATTAAGAGAAAAAACTGGTGCAGGGATGATGGACTGCAAGAAAGCACTTCAAAGTACAAATGGTGATATCGATAAAGCAATTGACTACCTTAGAGAAAAAGGACTGGCTTCAGCTTCTAAGAAATCAGGTAGAATAGCTTCTGAAGGGCTTGTAGATTCTTACATCCACAGCGGTAGGATTGGAGTAATAATTGAAGTTAACTCAGAAACAGACTTTGTTGCTAAGAATACGGAATTTAAAGAATTCGTTAAAGACATGGCAATGCAGGTAGCTGCATCCAACCCTCTTGTAGTTTCAAGGGAAGAGCTTTCAGAAGAAGACATTGCTCACGAAAGAGAAGTTCAAACCAATAAAGTTTTAAATGAAGGCAAGCCAGCTCACGTAGCTGAAAAAATTGTAGAAGGCAGAATGGAGAAATACTTTGAACAAGTTTGTTTATTAGACCAACCATATATCAAAGATCCAGCAGTAAAAGTTAAAGATCTTCTTGCTGAAAAAATCTCTAAAATAGGTGAAAACCTTGTAATTAGAAGATTCGTAAGATATGAAGTTGGAGAAGGACTTGAAAAGAAAGAAGAAAACTTTGCTGAAGAAGTAGCTAAGCAAATGAATGCCTAATAAAAGAGGAGAACACACGTGTTCTCCTTTTGTAAAATTCAGGCATTACATTCTACCTGAGGGGTGTTAATAATGGATCCTGTTTTTAAGAGAGTTGTTTTGAAACTGAGTGGAGAAGCGTTGTCAGGCAATAAGGGTTCTGGCATAGACTCTGAAACGCTTAACAGAATAGCTGGAGAAGTCAAAAATGTTCAGCTGCTTGGCGTAGAAGTTGCCATTGTCGTCGGCGGAGGTAACTTCTGGAGAGGCAGATCCACAAAAGATATGGATAGGGCCACTTCCGATTATATGGGAATGCTTGGAACTATGATGAATGCTTTGGCATTACAGGATGCACTGGAAGCTATGGGAGTAGTAACAAGAGTTCAATCTGCTATAGAAATGCGTCAGGTTGCTGAACCCTATATTAGAAGAAGGGCAATCCGACATCTTGAAAAAGGCAGAGTAGTCATATTTGGAGCTGGAACTGGCAATCCTTTTTTCTCAACAGATACAACTGCTGCACTGAGAGCTGCAGAAATTGAAGCAGAAGTGATTCTGCTGGCTAAAAAGGGCGTAGACGGAGTCTATGACTCAGATCCAAAGCTCAATGGGCAGGCAAAAAAGTTTGACACTTTAAGATATATTGATATACTAAGATTAGGGCTAGGAATCATGGATTCTACAGCCACTTCACTATGTATGGACAATCAAATACCGTTAATAGTCTTTGGAATTGACCAGCCTGAAAACATTGTAAATGTTGTGCTGGGCGAAAACATAGGGACACACGTAAAGGAGGAGTTGCCATGATACTGGATGTACACAAAGAATCTGAGTCTAAGATGGAAAAAACCATATTAGTTTACAAGGAAGAGCTTCAATCAATACGTGCAGGCAGAGCGAATCCAGCTCTATTAGATAGGATAACGGTCGACTATTACGGCCAACAAACTCCATTAAAACAAGTTGGAAGCGTTTCAGCACCTGAACCTAGGCTTCTTGTGATTCAACCTTGGGATGTAAATCTCATACCCATTATTGAAAAAGAAATCCATAAGTCTGACCTGGGATTGAATCCATCAAACGATGGAAAAGTTATTAGACTGGTAATACCAATTCTCACTGAAGAGAGAAGAAAAGATCTTACAAAAGTAGTTAAGAAAAACAGTGAAAATGCAAAAATAGCAGTGAGAAATACCAGAAGAGATGCAATTGATCGAATTAAGAAAATGGAGAAAAACAAAGAGCTAACAGAGGATGACAGAAAACTTGCAGAAGATGAAATGCAGAAAATTACTGATAAATTTGTTGCAGAAATAGATGAAATTACTAAGAAAAAAGAAGAAGAATTAATGGAAATATAAAACCTTGACCCCTTCTCAAAGAAGGGGTTTTAGTTAATGGAGAATAATCATGACATCTGATCATTTAAATAATATAGATTTAGATAGAGATAAAATGCCTAGTCACCTTGCTATTATCATGGATGGTAATGGCAGATGGGCAAACAAAAGAGGTCTCCCCAGACATTTTGGGCATCAAGAGGGAATGAAAAGAGTCATAGAAACAGTTGAGGCTTGTAAAGAACTGGGTATAAAACATTTGACTCTATATGCATTTTCTACTGAAAACTGGAAAAGGCCAAAAATAGAAGTCGACTCATTAATGAATCTCCTTGTCGTATTTATTAGAGGAGAATTAAAAAGGCTCATAGATAGTGGTGTCAGACTTCAGATTCTAGGAGAAATTTCCAAAATTCCTGATTTTGCTGCGAGAGAAGTAGAAAGAGCTCTAGCTCAGACTTCAGAAAATGATGAGATGATTCTCAACATCGCACTCAACTATGGAGGGCGTCAGGAAATTCTGAAAGCAGTCAGGGAAATAACTATAGAAGTAAAAAATGGCGAATTAGACCCTTATTTAATAAGTGAAGAAGTTTTTGCAAGACATCTTTACACTAAAAATCAGCCTGATCCAGACTTAATAATAAGGCCAAGTGGTGAATTAAGACTGAGTAATTTTTTAATTTATCAAGCAGCTTATTCAGAATTCTGGTTTTCTGATGTCTTGTGGCCAGATTTCAACAAAGAAGAACTTGTTAAGGCAATCGCCGATTATCAAAAGAGAAGTCGCAGATTTGGAGGAGTTTAGGTGAAAGACTTAAGTATTAGGGTAACATCAGGAATCATTGGTTTGTCTCTTCTCATAGCAGTATTATATACGGGAGGACCCGTTATGGCAGCAAGCATTTTTGCTGTTTCGGTGATAGGTCTTAGAGAGTTTTATAAAGCAATGAAAAGCCTAAACAGAAAACCAGATATGATAATTGGAGCCATCGCAGCTTTGTTTATATCTGTTGATTTTTTAATGAAATTTTCCAGCACAAGTTTAATTTTTGTCGCAATTGTAATTACTTTGTTATCAAAAACGGTTCTTTCAGAGCAATTTGATATTTTTGATGCAGCAGTTACATTAATAGGAATTATTTACATACCTTTTTTGCTAGGTCACACTTTACTTCTTGATTCAACTCCGTATTTATGGCTTATATTTTTGATAGCTTTTGGAACCGACACATTTGCTTATTTAATAGGAAGCAAGTTTGGGAAGCACAAGTTATCGCCAAAAATAAGTCCCAAAAAATCGGTGGAAGGATCCTTTGGGGGAATAGTAGGGAGTATTGTAGCTACCTTGATATATGCCAATTTAGTCAACATTGAGCCTGCTTTAAGTCTTGTTACCATAGCATTGATAGGTTCGATAGTTTCTCAGCTAGGAGACCTATCCGCATCAAAGATTAAAAGACTTGCAGGGCTAAAAGATTTTGGAAGGCTTATGCCAGGGCATGGAGGTATGCTTGACAGGTTTGACAGCGTTTTGTTTACGGCTCCTGTCGTATATTATTTTGTGCAAATATTTTTAAAGTAAGAAAGAGGTGCAATATATGCAGACTGCTATAGCTGCAATATTTGTGTTCTTATTAGTGGTTCTTTTACACGAATTGGGGCACTTTACTGTTGCGAAACTTGTTGGAATAAAAGTGAATGAATTTTCTATAGGAATGGGACCAAAGCTTTTGCAGGTTACGAAGGGAGAGACAGTGTATTCTTTAAGAGCTCTTCCAGTAGGTGGCTATGTAAAAATGGAAGGCGAGGACGAAAACTCTGATGATCCGAGGAGCTTCTCTAATTCTTCTGTTCTAGCCAGAATTGCTACTATTGCAGCAGGAGCCTTTATGAATTTCGTTCTGGCTATAATTGTTTTATCAATAGTTGCTTTTAACGTTGGAACTCCAACTACTACTATTTCTGAAACTATAGAAAACAGTCCCGCTGCAGTTTATGGGCTTGAATCGGGAGATAGAATCGCAACTATAAACGGTACAGAGATACTTAAATGGCAGGATATTATAGATACTATCAACAAATATGGGGCTGATTCTTCTATAATTGTTGAAGTTGAGCGAGATAATTCTCTAGTGGATTATGAAATCCAGCCAGTAGAGGAAAATGGCAGAGTAGTAATTGGAATTTACCCACAATATGAGCATAAGGCTGGGACGTCTATCAAAGCTGGCTTTGAAGATACTGGCTATTTCGTCAAGCTTATGTTTGAGTTTCTGAGAATGTTATTTCAGGGTAGAGTATCTACTGACGATTTAGCAGGGCCTGTTGGAGTAATTACAGAAGTAGGAAATGCCGCAAGAGATGGTCTGATGACTCTGTTGTACATTCTAGGGTTTATAAGTGTAAACCTAGGGTTTTTCAACCTTCTACCAATTCCAGCACTTGATGGAAGCAGAATAATCTTTCTTCTGATAGAATTAGTAAGAGGTAAACCTCTAGATCCTAAAAAAGAAGGTTTTATCCACATGCTCGGGTTTATATTTCTCATTTCACTGATGCTTATTGTAACATATAAAGATATCATCAGAATCAATCTATTTTAAGGTGGAATTATAATGGAAAGACATAAAACCAAGACCATAAGTGTTGGCAGTGTTTTAATCGGAGGGGATTCACCCATAAGTGTTCAATCTATGACCAACACACCTACAGCAGACGTAAGAGCAACTGTTAGACAGATTAAACTACTTGAAGATGCAGGATGTGATATTGTAAGGCTGGCTATATCATCTGAGGAAGATGCTGATGCTGTAAAGAAGATAAAAAAGGAGACAAAAGCTCCTATTATTGCTGATATACAATTTGATTATAAATTAGCTCTTATGGCCGTTGATGCAGGAGTTGAAGGATTAAGGATAAACCCAGGCAATATTGGAGATAAATACAAAGTTTCTGAGGTTGTAAAAGCATGTACAGCAGCTGGGATCTCCATAAGAATAGGAGTAAACTCTGGTTCAATCAGCAAAGATGTTCTAGATAAATACAATGGAGTAAATGAAGAATCCATGGTACAAAGCGCTATTGAACAAATAAGGCTACTTGAGTCTTTAAATTTTGACAATATTAAGATTTCATTAAAAGCGAGCTCTGTACCTTTATCCATTAAATCATATTTGAGGATGGCTGAATTAAGTAATTATCCACTCCATTTAGGAATAACTGAAGCAGGCACACCGTGGAGAGGAACTATAAAATCCTCTGTAGGAATAGGAGCTTTACTGGCTATGGGTGTTGGAGATACTATAAGAGTCTCCTTAACAGGAGATCCTGTTGAAGAAGTTCGCGCAGGTAAGGAGATTTTGAAGTCATTAGGTCTTTTGTCAGAAGGGCTGGAACTGATTTCATGTCCAACGTGTAGTAGAACGCACATAGACCTTATTAGCATTGCTGAAGAAGCCGAAAAGAAGCTTGCAGGATTAAAAAAGCCACTTAAAGTTGCTATTATGGGATGCGCAGTAAACGGCCCTGGGGAAGCCAGAGAAGCCGATATTGGTATTGCGGGTGGCAATGGTGAGGGACTTATTTTTAAAAAAGGCGTAATTGTTCGCAAAGTACCTGAAGAACAACTTTTAGAGGAATTGATGAGGGAAATTGATAGTATGTGATGTCCAAAGGAGCGTAGAAGGATGACAGAAAAGAGAATTACACTTACACAGCTGTTACCTGACAGCAATTTGGATAAAAGATTAATGGCTGATATATCGGTCGAAGGCGTTGAAATAGATAGAAAATCGATGAAAATACTGATTGTTCTTGAGAATACATTTCAAGTTTCAGAGGTAGATAAAAAATCTATCTATGACGAGTTTAAAAATAAATTTGACAGCTTCAATATAGCTATAGAATATAAAAAACCAAAACTTACAGTGTCTGAAGATGATTTACTAGGCCTGATAAAGAGCATGATACAAAAGAATATTCCCTCCAGCTTTTCCTGGCTGGAGGATATCAAACTGCTTCGAGAGGAGCAGTATATTTTGTTGCTTCCGCATTATATTGCATACCAGTCAGTAGTTAAAAATGGCTTAAAGAGTGAATTAACAGAGTGTATTCTTAGAGAAAGAGACGCTAATCTCGAGTTCAGGTATGGGGAAATGGAAATTTCTGACGAATATCTTATTCAAAAAGAAATGGAAGAGAGGATGATATTAAAAGAAATGATGTCATCTAATCCAACTACTAAGGAAAATTCTCAGAACAAGAGTTATACTTTTGGTAAGAAGATTAAAAAAGATCCTATAAAGATTATAGATATAAATTTGAGCTCTGGAACAGCTGTAATAGAAGGTGAAGTATTTCAATCTGAAATTAAAAGTCTTAAAGACGGCAGGGCACTTGCAATTCTATACATCTCAGATCAAAGTAATTCTATAGCTGTCAAAATATTTCTCAAAGACGAGCAGCTACCTAGCTTTGAGAAATCTATTAAAGTTGGAACTGAAATCCTTGTAGAGGGAGACGTTGTCTACGATACATATTCCCGGGAAACTGTGGTAATAGCAAAATCGCTCATTACTAAAGAAAAAGAAATTTTAATGGATAAAGCAAAGAATAAGAGAATTGAACTGCATCTTCACACCAATATGAGTGCAATGGACGGAATTACTCCGGTAAAAGACCTTATTAAAAGAGCTATTGACTGGGGGCATTCAGCAATAGCAGTTACTGATCACGGCGTGGTTCAAGCTTTTCCTGATGCTATGGAGATGGACGATAAGATAAAAATTATATATGGCGTAGAAGCTTATATGATAAATGACAGTGAAGATTTGGTCACTGGATTAACTGGTAATTTACCACTTGATGATTTTGTAGTCTTCGATATAGAGACCACGGGACTATCTGCACGAAATGATAGAATTACTGAAATTGGTGCTGTGAAAATTAAAGGCGGAGAAATAATAGAAACATACAGTCAACTTATTAATCCTGGTATTGAAATTCCTGCTAATATTATAAGATTAACTGGAATAGACAACGAGCTTGTAAAGGATAAGCCGCCAATTGAAGAAGTACTTGGAGACTTTCTAAAATTCATAGAAGGCCATATACTGGTGGCACATAATGCTACCTTTGACGTTGGCTTTATAAGAGAAAATGCCGAAAAAATAAGGGAAAAAATCAATTCTCCAGTAATAGATACACTGCAGCTTTCAAGGCTTCTATTCCCCGGTTTAAAAAATCACAGGCTAAACACTGTTGCTAAACACCTTAAAGTAGAGTTGATAAATCATCATAGGGCAGTGGACGATGCAACTGCTACTGCTGGAATATTATTAAACATCTTATCTCTTCTGGAGGAAAAAGAGATTAATACTTGTCAGAAGTTGAATGATTATGGCTCCAGGTGGAAAGGGAACAAGGGGGACATGTTCCACACAATTATTATTGCCAGAAATCAAAGTGGTCTGAAAGATTTATATAAACTGATTACTGAATCACATATAAATTATTATTATAGAAAACCAAGAATACCCAAATCTTTAATAGAAAAAAACCGAGATAATCTTCTTATAGGCAGTGCTTGTGAGGCAGGGGAACTGTATAAGGCAATTCTCTCGCGAAAAGATGACAATGATATAAAAGAAATTGTAGAATTTTATGATTACCTAGAAGTTCAACCAATTGGCAACAATGCCCATCTTGTGCGAGAAGGTAATGTAAAAGATGAAGATGAGCTTAAAGAAATCATACGTAAAATTTATAAATTGGGTAAGAAAGCAGGCAAACCTGTAGTTGCTACTGGAGATGTTCATTTTCTAGATCCGGAAGATGAGGTCTACAGAAGAATCCTTATGTCCGGGCAAAAGTTTGCTGACGCTGACTATCAGGCTCCTTTGTTCTTTCATACAACTGAACAGATGCTCAAAGAATTTTCTTTTATGGGAGAAGAAGTTGCCAATGAAATAGTGATCGAAAATACTAATGCAGTAAGTGATATGACCGAATCCATCAAACCTATTCCAAACGGAACATTTCCACCAAAAATTGAAGGTGCGGATGAAGACCTAAAGAATATTACTTACAGAAAGGCAATGGAGCTTTATGGAGACCCTCTTCCTGAAGTTGTCAAAACTAGATTAGACAAAGAACTTGAATCTATCATTAAAAATGGTTATGCCGTTATGTATATAATTGCCCAGAAACTAGTTTGGAAATCTGTTGAAGACGGCTATTTAGTAGGATCAAGAGGATCAGTAGGCTCATCTTTTGCCGCCACTATGAGTGGTATCACAGAGGTGAACCCATTAAAACCACACTATATATGTCCATGTTGTAAGAACTCTGAATTTATTACGGATGGCTCGGTTGCTTCGGGCTATGATTTGCCAGATGCAAAATGCCCAGTCTGTGGATGTTCATATATTAAGGAGGGGCAGGACATACCTTTTGAAGTATTTTTAGGATTTGAAGGAGATAAAGAACCTGATATAGATTTAAACTTTGCCGGTGAATATCAGTCCAAGGCACATAAGTACACTGAAGAGCTCTTTGGAGAAGGCAAGGTATTTCGAGCAGGAACAATTGGAACTATCGCAGATAAAACAGCTTTTGGTTTCGTTAAAAAGTACTTTGAGGAAAGAGACATCCCTGTTAACCAAATAGAAGTAAATAGGCTTTTAAGAGGTTGTACTGGAATTAAGAGAACATCAGGTCAACACCCAGGTGGCGTTATGATCGTACCTGATTATAAGGACATTTACGACTTTACTCCTGTCCAGTATCCTGCAGATGATAAGGATTCAGGAGTAATTACTACTCATTTTGATTATCATGCAATCAGCGGCAGAATATTAAAGCTTGATATTCTAGGGCACGACGTACCGAGTATTATTAGAATGCTGGAAGATATCACAGGAGTTAACCCAATTAACATACCTCTTGACGATGAAGAGACTATGAGTCTTTTCATCAGTACAAAGGCACTTGGAACTCAGCCTGAGAGGATTAACTGTCCCGTGGGGACTCTTGGGATTCCTGAGTTTGGGACGAAATTTGTTAGGCAGATGCTAATCGATACTCAGCCATCAACTTTCTCGGAGCTAGTAAGGATAAGTGGGCTGTCCCATGGAACTGACGTCTGGGTAAACAATGCACAGGATTTAGTTAAAAAGGGCATCGCAACCTTATCTGATGTAATCTCAACAAGAGAGGACATCATGTTATCTCTAATAAATGCAGGAATGGATAAAAAACAGGCATTCTTCATAATGGAGAAAGTGCGTAAGGGTAAAGGACTGACACAACAGGATGAAAACGACATGAGAACCATCGGTATGCCACAGTGGTATATCGATTCCTGCAACCGAATCAAATACATGTTTCCTAAAGCACATGCAGCTGCGTATGTAACTATGAGCTTTAGAATTGCATATTTTAAGGTGCATTATCCTGAAGCTTTTTATGCAACATATTTTACAACAAAAGCTGCAGATTTTGATTCCGAGTTGATTACGCAAGGCGAAAATGCAGTGAAGGCCAAAATAATAGAACTTGAACAGAAGGGCAATACTGCAACTGCGAAGGAGAAAAACCAGTTAACCGTTCTTGAAGTGGCTCTGGAAATGTATGCGAGAGGCTTTAAATTTGAGAAAGTAGACTTATACAAATCCCATAGCGACAAATTTCTTCTTGGTGCTTCCGGAATATTACCTCCTTTGAAAGCACTGGAAGGCATTGGAGAAAATGCAGCAAGGAAACTCGTTGAAGAACGAGATATTTCGAAATTCATCTCTGTTCAAGACCTTGTTCAAAGAGGCAGAGCTACAAGACCTGTCGTCGAAGCTTTAGAGCGCCACGGATGTCTTGATTCTCTGCCAAAGGATAATCAAATAAGCTTATTTAACATTTGATTTATGCGGTATAACGTGCTATAATGTAAAAGACAAATATAGTGATTTTCGGCGAGAGTGGGTTTACCCACTCTTCGTTTATGTCAGGAGATTCAGGAGGTGGATCATGAATAAAAAGAATATTGTTGGCAGAGTAACAGATTGTGCTGAAAGACAGGCACAAGAACTTGGTTATGAGCTTGTCGATGTGGAATATGTCAGGGAGTACGGGAATAATTACCTCAGGATCTACATCCATAAGCCCGGAGGAGTGAGCCTTGACGACTGCCAGCTAATGAGTGAAAAAGTTGGAGAACAGTTAGACGAGTTAGAAATTATAGACAAAGCATATTACTTAGAGGTATCTTCACCAGGTCTGGATCGCCCTATTAAGACAGACCGAGATTACGAAAGAAACTTAGGAAAAGAAATTGAAGTTAATCTATATAATCCTATAGATGGCACGAAAAAATTAGAGGGCATTTTAGAAAGTTACAGTGACTCAATAGTAATCATCAAATCTACTGAAAGAGAGCACAGCCTACCAAGAGAATCCATTTCACTTGCAAGGCTTACAATTAAATTTTAAGGAGGAAAATGGGATGAATGTTGATTTTATCAACGCCCTGGAAGAAATTGAAAAAGAAAAAGGTATAACAAAAGATATAATATTTGATGCTTTAGAGTCAGCACTTATATCAAGCTATAAAAAGAATTTTGGTTCATCACAAAATGTTGTTGTGGAGATGGACAGAGATACTGGAGCAGTAAAGGTATTTGCGACAAAAGATGTAGTCGCTGATTCTGAGATTGAAGATCCACTATTGCAGATTACTACAACTGAAGCAAAAGAAATAGACTTGGTTTATGAACCAGGAGATGTGGTGAAACTGGAAATAACACCAAGGGATTTCGGCAGAATAGCAGCGCAAACTGCAAAACAGGTCGTCATACAGAGAATAAAAGACGCCGAAAGAGATGTAATTTACGATGAGTTCATAAACAGAGAAAATGAAATTATTACTGGACAAATCCAGAGGATTTCAAAGAACAATGTATATATTGACTTAGGCAAAACAGAAGGTATTCTTCCGCCAGCAGAACAGATTGAGGGAGAGGAATACATACAGGGCCACAGACTTAAACTCTTGATTCTGGAAGTTAAAAAGACTACCAAAGGACCACAAATTGTTCTTTCAAGGTCTAATACAGGCCTTGTTAAAAGACTATTTGAGCTTGAAGTTCCTGAAATTAGCGAAGGAATTGTAGAAATTTACTCTATATCAAGAGAAGCTGGATCAAGGACAAAAATTGCAGTTTTTTCTAAGAATCCAGACGTTGACCCACTTGGTGCTTGTGTAGGATTTAAGGGAGCCAGAGTAAAAGCAATTGTAGATGAACTAAGCGATGAAAAAATTGACATTGTCATATGGAGTAAAGATATCGCTGAATTTATTGCAAACAGCCTCAGTCCTTCAAAGGTAGTAAAGGTTATTCCAAATGAAAAAGAAAAGTCTGCAATGGTGGTCGTACCAGATTACCAGTTGTCTCTTGCAATAGGCAAAGAAGGACAAAATGCCAGACTTGCCGCAAAACTTACAAGTTGGAAGATTGACATTAAATCTGAAACACAGTACGCTGCGCTAGGAGAGTGATATTGTGAAAGTTAAAAAAGTTCCAATGAGAAGATGTATTGCCTGCAATCAGATGAAACCAAAGAAAGAGCTTTTAAGGGTTGTGAAAAACAACGAAGGAGTCGTTATGGTGGATCTGACAGGTAAAGCCAATGGCAGAGGAGCATATATTTGCCCAACTATAGAGTGTTTTGAAGAAGCATATAAAACGAAGAAGTTTGCAAGAGCACTTGAAACTGAAATTACTGAAGAAATTTATAAAAAACTTAGAGAAGTTATCGAGAAATAGAGAATCACCTTAAAAAACGGAGGTGTAGTGTATGACAAGAGTAAGAGTATATGAATTAGCCAAAGAACTAAATATAAGCAGCAAAGAACTTATGGAGAGGATAGAGGGATTGGAACTAAAAATTAACAGCCATATGAGCTCAATCGAAGAGGACGAAGCACAGATGATAAAAGAGCTCATCCAGGAAGAAGACAAAGCAACTGAGGAAACAGAAGAGGTTTTGACTGAAGAACCGAAAACAGTAGAGGAAGAAAAACCTTCTAAAAAGAAAGGAAAAAAAGACATTAATAAAAGACAAACAAAAGAAGAAGCTGACAAAGGTGTCAAGAGTCCAGCTCAATCCGATAAAAAAATATTAGATATCGATGCAGAAGTCATCGTCAAGGATTTAGCTGAAAAGATAGGAGTAAATGCATCAAAGGTCATAACAAAGCTAATCGGATTAGGGGTTATGGTTAATCAAAACCAAGCAATTGACGGCGAAATTGCTGCTTTGATAGCTGAAGAATTTGGTTTTGAAGCAAATCTTCTACAACCTGAAGAAGAAGAGACAGAAATAGATTTATTAGATTTCGAAGATGATCCAAAAGATATGATGCCAAGACCTCCGGTAGTTACAGTCATGGGTCACGTCGACCATGGAAAGACATCGCTCCTAGATGCAATTAGGCATACTAATGTAACAGGACGAGAAGCTGGTGGAATAACTCAGCACATAGGAGCTTATGCTGTAAATATTAACAATAGAAAGATTGTCTTCCTAGACACTCCAGGTCACGAAGCTTTTACATCCATGAGAGCGAGAGGTGCAAAAGTTACGGACGTAGCTATACTTGTAGTAGCAGCCGATGATGGCGTCATGCCTCAGACTATTGAGGCTATTTCTCATGCGAAAGCTGCTGAAATACCCATAATCGTCGCTGTTAATAAAATAGATAAACCAGAATCAAATATTGACAGGATAAAACAAGAGCTTTCTGATAATGGACTAGTACCAGAAGAATGGGGTGGAGATACAATTGTCGCACCTGTTTCTGCAAGACAAAAAATTGGCATAGAAGAGTTACTTGAGATGGTTCTCCTGGTAGCTGATATGCAAGAATTGAAAGCTAATCCTAACAGGAAAGCAATAGGAACTATAATTGAAGCACAGCTAGACAAGGGCAAAGGGCCTTTAGCTACTGTTCTTGTACAAAAAGGAACTCTTCACGTTGGAGATCTTGTTGTTTCAGGTACCTCAAGTGGAAGAATAAGAGCTATGCTTGACGATAAAGGTAAGAAAGTTAAGAAGGCTTCTCCATCTATTCCTGTTATGATTTTAGGTCTTTCTGAGGTTCCAAATGCAGGAGATTTATTGTATTCAGTTGATACTGAAAAAGAAGCAAGGCATATTGCAGATTTAAGGAGAAGCGAGCTAAGAGAAGCACAGATGAAACAGTCATCAAAAGTTTCTTTAGACGACCTCTTTGAAAGAATAAAAATGGGTGAAGTAAAAGACTTAAACCTTATTGTTAAGGGAGACGTAAGAGGTTCAATAGAGGCTCTTGGACAATCCTTAAAGAAGCTTGATACAGATGAGGTTAAGGTAAATCTATTGCATGGGGGCGTTGGAGGTATAACTGAGTCTGACATAATGCTGGCTTCCGCGTCTAATGCTATTGTAATTGGATTTAACGTACGACCAAACTTAAATGCTATTGATGTCGCGAAAAAAGAAAATGTCGATATAAGGACTTACAGGGTTATTTACGAAGCAATAGAAGATATTCAGGCGGCTGTAAAAGGTATGCACGCACCTAAGATTGTTGAAGAGGTGCTTGGAAGAGCACAAGTTAGAGCTACCTTCAGGCTCCCTACAGGAAATACAATCGCAGGAATTTACGTCCTCAGTGGTAAGATAATGCGTAATGCTAAGATTAGACTACTGCGCGATGACGTCGTCATCTATGACGGCTCTGTATCATCTCTTAAGAGATTTAAAGATGACGCCAGAGAAGTCCTAACAGGATTTGAAGCAGGACTGGGTCTGGAAAACTTCAATGACATCAAGGAAGGGGACAACATGGAAGCATATGTACTTAAGGAAGTACAGAAAAGTTGAGGTGTAATCAATGAACGATAAGAGAATTAATAGAATTTCAGAAGAAGTTAGAAAAGTTGTCTCAGAGTTACTGCAAAATGAGATTAAAGATCCAAGAATTAGCGGGATGCCCAGTATAAACAGGGTTAATGTAACCAGAGACCTGAGATTTGCAAAGATTTATGTGTCGGTTTTAGGTAATGAGGCAGATAAAGAAAGTACTTTGGAAGGTCTTGAAAATGCCAAAGGTTTCATTAGGAAGGAAATAGGGCAAAGAGTGCAGTTAAGATATGCTCCAGAACCTATTTTCTATCTGGATGAATCAATTGAGCAAGCCATTAATATGTCAAAGTTAATTGACGAAGTAAACAAAGACCTTCATTCACAAGAAGAGAAGTCTGATGAATAGCGAACTATTAAAGATTAAAGACCTAATTGACGAAAGTAAGAATATTTCAATTGTATCTCATGTAAATCCAGATGGCGATAATATGGGTTCTGTTCTTGCTTTGGGCATTTCCTTAACCAAGATAAAAGGAACCGTTGACATGGTGATGTCAGATTCTATCCCAGAAGATTATAGGTTCCTTCCAGGAGTTGATTTGCTTAAAGGTTATGGTGAGCCAAGGGAGAACATAGATATTCTATTTGTCTTAGATTGCAGCGACTTAATGAGGCTTGGGGAAAATCAAAAACTTGCCGAAACTGCTAAGGTAATTGTTAATATTGATCATCATGTCAGCAACGAAATGTTTGGAGACATCAACATTGTGGATCCGCAGTCGTCTTCGACTGGTGAGATGATATTCTCATTTTTAGAGAGCCTGGAGCTTCCAATAGACAGGGAAATAGCCACTTGTATATATACTGCTATAAGTACAGACACTGGAAGGTTTACCTATCAAAACGTCACTGGTAAAACACATATCATTATTTCTAAGCTCTATGATTATGGTATTAACGGATACGAAATAAATAAAAATCTTTACCAGAATAGGAGTCTTAAAAGAACTCAACTATTTATTAAAATTCTATCTGGAATTGAACTTATGTTTGATGGTAAATTTGCTCTTGCTTCAGTCAGTATAGATATGCTTAATGAAACTGGAGCCTCTATGGAAGATACAGAAGGAGTTGTAGAATTTTTAAGAGATACTGCCAGTGTAGAAGCAGCATGCCTCTTAAAAGAGATTTCCAAGGATGAAATCAAGGTAAGCCTGAGGACTAAAGAAACAGTCGATGCTAATGCTGTCTGCAATGTATTTGGCGGTGGGGGGCACATAAGAGCCTCGGGATGTACAATTAATGGAAATTTGATGGATGCAGGTAAAATGATGACCGAAGAGATTGAGAAGTTGCTACTAAATGATAGGTGATAGCTTGGATGGAGTAATAAACTTTTTTAAACCCAAGGGGATGACATCCCACGATGCAGTTCAATTTTTTAGAAAACTTACTGGCATTAGAAAAATTGGGCACACTGGAACTCTTGATCCCATGGCGACAGGGGTACTGCCAATTTGCATTGGGAGAGCTACTAGAATTGCCGAGTATATAACCGGAGCAGACAAAGAATACATCGCAGGAGTGTCATTGGGAATTAGAACCGATACTCTTGACTCTACAGGTAAAGTACTTGAATTTTCGGATAAAATTGTCACTGATAATGATATTTTAAAGGCTTTAGGAGAGTTCAGGGGGCAGATAATTCAGATACCCCCTATGTTTTCTGCCAAAAAGACTGGTGGTAAGAAACTTTATGAATTGGCCAGAAAGGGCATAGATGTAGATAGAAAAGCTCACAAAGTAGAGATTTATCAATTAGAATTGCTTTCAATTCGCAATAATAAAGATCTTATGTTTAGAGCAGGATGTTCGAAGGGAACATATATAAGGACTGTCTGTGACGATCTTGGGACTTCTTTGGGTACATTTGGACACATGACATATCTCTTAAGAACTAAAGCAGGGTCTTTTGATTTGTCTCAGTCAGTTGGAATTAACAGCCTTAAAGAGATGAATAAAGAAGAGTTAAATAATGTAATTGTGCCAATTGAAGCTGCTTTAAAAGATTTACCCATTATATCTGTTAGAGAAGATAGATATGATAAGATGCTAAATGGACTTACAACCAGACTTGATGATGATTATAATTTATATGAGCTCGATAAACCAGTAAGAGCATATGCTGGAAAGCGATTTGTCGGTATTGGCTCAATTCGCTGCGTTGATAACTGCAGAATTTTAAAGATGGAGAAGGTGCTTGCTAAGTGAAGTCAATGAAAATTATTAGTATAGACAACTCAAAAGAGGAAAGGTTTGATACTGCTATAGCTCTCGGAAATTTCGATGGAGTGCATATGGGTCATCAAAAGCTTATAGAAGTAATGATGGAAGCTGCAAAAAGAGAAAATTACCAGCCAAGTATGCTAATATTTGAAAATCATACAAAGTCTTTTGTGTATGGAAATGGGCCGAGACTTTTGAGTACAAACTCTCAAAAAAACGAATTTTTAGAAAAGTTAGGAATAAAGACTCTTTACACAATGAAATTTGACGATAAAATTATGACTCTTTCCCCAGAAGATTTTGTAAAGAAAATCCTAATTGAAAAATTAAACTGCAAATTAGTCGTAGTAGGAGTTGATTATAGATTTGGCCACAAGGCATCAGGTAATGCTGAAATACTAAAGGAAATTGGAAAACAGACGGGCCTTAAGGTTGAAGTTGTAGAACCGGTGTATTACAAAGGTGAAATTGTTAGTAGCACACTTATAAGAAGGCTTTTGTCTGAAGGAAATATTAAGGATGCTAACAGACTCCTAGGAAGGCCCTATGGCATATTAGGAGAGGTCATTAATGGCAAGGGCATGGGAAAAGATCTTGGAGTGCCCACGGCGAATATGAGGATTGCAACTAAATACGTCGTTCCACGTAAAGGTGTTTATAGGACTATTACGAGGATAAATGACAGATATTACCCGAGTGCGACCAATGTCGGTGTGAATCCGACATTCAGTGAACAAGATTTAAAGGTAGAAACTCACATTCTAGACTTTAAACAATCCATCTATGGCTTGGAAATAGAAGTATACTTTATGGAGTATATCAGGCCAGAAATGAAGTTCGACGATCTTGAAGATTTAAAGGCTAAAATGGCTGAAGACATCGCTTATATCAGATCAAAATCTAATTTACAATTGATATAAGTTATGATATAATTCATGTGTTAATGGATACCTTAACTGTGTCGTTCGTTCCTCGGCGATGACTCGGTTAAAGGCGAATAAAACTATACGGAGGTGCAATTATGCTAGAAAAAATGGAAAAAAATCAAATTATTGATGAATTCAAGCTTCACGAAGGAGACACTGGTTCTCCAGAAGTGCAGATAGCTCTTCTTACAAGCAGAATAAATTCTGTGAATGAGCATCTACAAGCTAACAAAAAAGACCACCACTCAAGGAGAGGTCTTCTAAAAATGGTAGGTCAAAGAAGGAACCTGCTGAGATATCTTCAGAAAAAGGACATTGTCAGATATCGTTCTTTAATTGAGAAGCTTGGTATAAGAGGTTGATTAGAGCGGGTTATCCCGCTCTATTAGTTTATTGACACATTATATGTTGACATAGAAAACAAAGGAGGTATTTTATGGAGAAAAAATTCCATTATACGCTCGCTGGAAGAGAAATGACCGTAACCATCGGGAAACTGGCAGAACAGGCCAGTGGAGCATGTCTTGTCCAATATGGTGATACCGTCACTCTCGTATCGGCGACGCAGTCAAAAAAGCCAAGGGAAGGTATCGACTTTTTTCCTTTAAGCTGTGATTATGAAGAAAAGCTATATGCTGTTGGCAAAATCCCTGGTGGGTTTATAAAAAGAGAGGGAAGGCCGAGTGAAAAAGCAATTCTGTCATCTAGACTAATCGATAGGCCAATAAGACCACTGTTTCCGGATGGATTCAGAAATGACGTTCAAGTTGTAGCAACGGTAATGTCTGTAGACCAGGACAACAGCCCTGAAATTGTTGCTATGATAGGATCTTCCATTGCTCTATCAATTTCCGATATCCCGTTTAAGGGACCTACAGGATCTGTACTAGTTGGTTTAGTCGATGGTGAAATTGTTATTAATCCCAACAGCGAGCAAAGAGAAAGATCTGATTTACATCTAGTCGTATCAGGCACTGAAGATGCTATCATGATGGTAGAAGCTGGTGCACAGTTTATAACTGAAGAGACTATGCTTAAAGCAATTCTTGCAGGTCATGAAGAAATTAAAAATATTTGTAGATTTATCAACGGAATAGTTGATGAATGCGGGAAAGAAAAAGTCGAATTAAAGCTTTTTATGCCTAACGAAGAGGTAGAAGCGAAAGTCAGAGAGCTTGCTACGGATAGAATGAAAGAAGCTTTGAACACAGTTAATAAAGCAGAAAGAGATGACAAAGTCTCTGCTGTGGAAGAAGAAGTGACTTCTGTAGTTCTTGAAATGTTCCCTGAAAACGAGAAAGATATACATGAAGTTTTAGAAAACGTAGAAAAAGAAATTGTAAGAAAGCTCATAACCTATGAGGGCAAGAGGCCAGACAATAGGATGCTTGATGAAATCAGACCTATTAGCTCCGAAGTAGGGCTCCTCCCAAGAACGCATGGTTCAGGGCTTTTCAACAGAGGACAAACTCAGGTTCTTACAATAGCAACTCTGGGCGCTTCTAGCGATGTACAAATTATTGATGGCCTTGGAGAAGAAGAATCCAAAAGATATATGCACCATTATAATTTCCCTGCATACTCTGTAGGAGAGACCAGACCAATGAGAGGACCTGGTAGAAGGGAAATAGGGCACGGTGCTCTTGCTGAAAGGGCTCTTGAGCCGGTTATACCGCCTGAATCAGAATTCCCATACACGCTGAGACTTGTATCAGAGGTTCTTAGTTCAAACGGTTCAACTTCACAGGCTAGTGTATGCGGAAGTACACTTGCTCTAATGGATGCAGGAGTTCCAATTAAAGCTCCAGTTGCTGGTATAGCAATGGGACTTATAAAAGACGATGATAAAATAGCAATTTTGACAGACATACAAGGTTTGGAAGACCACCTTGGAGACATGGACTTTAAAGTTGCTGGTACAAGAGGCGGAATTACTGCTATCCAGATGGATATTAAAATATCTGGAATTGATGAAGCTGTACTGACCGAAGCTCTTGAAAAAGCAAGAATAGCCAGACTTCATATTTTAGATAAAATGGAAGAGACTATTTCTGCTCCTAAATCTGATTTGTCGCCATATGCACCTAGAATACACACATTGCAGATTAATCCAGATAAAATTCGCGATATAATTGGACCTGGCGGAAAAGTGATCAATAGAATTATCGATGAAACTGGGGTCAAAATAGATATTGAGGATGACGGAAGAGTTGCTATTGTCTCTAATGATGGAGAAGGCAGTGAAAAAGCCATTAAATTAATTATGGACATCGTTAAAGAAGTAGAAGCTGGTGAGATTTATACTGGAAAAGTCACTAAGATAATGAACTTTGGGGCTTTCGTAGAAGTTCTAAATGGAAAAGAAGGTCTTGTTCACATATCCCAGCTGGCCAAGGAGAGAGTTAACAAGGTTGAAGATGTCGTCAAAGTTGGAGACGAAATCACTGTAAAAGTAATTGAAATCGACAGCCAAGGCAGGATAAACTTATCGAGAAAAGCTCTGCTTAAAGACGAACCACCGAAAGAAACGCCAGAAGAGTAACGGAAAGAGGACATGGACCATTTGGTTCATGTTATTTCTGTTTAAAATGAAAGTAATAGCTGTTAAAATAAACATAGAGAATAGTCGGAGGATAAGATGTCTACTGTAAGAATTCTGGATAATGGAATCAGAACTATAATACAAAATATACCCTATCTCAATTCTGCGACGATAGGAATTATTGTTGAGAGCGGCTCATTTTATGAAGGGAAAAGTGTAAACGGTGTATCACACTTTATTGAGCATATGCTTTTCAAAGGGACTGAGAAGCGTACAGCAAGGGATATTGCTGAATCCATCGACGAAATAGGAGGACAGCTTAATGCTTTTACCAGCAAAGAGCTTACTTGCTATTATGCAAAAGTTCTTGGAGAACATGTTCCTATTGCGGTAGATGTTTTATCTGATATGCTCAAGAATTCAAAGTTTGACGTCAGTGAGATTTCAAAGGAGAAGGGCGTAATAATAGAAGAAATAAATATGTACCTGGACTTCCCTGAAGACCTGGTCTTTGAAAATCTTACTGAAATGCTGTATGGCAAAATGAATCTGGCTAATCCGATTCTAGGCACAGAACTCTCAGTATCTTCGCTTGATAAGAATCAGATCTTAGATTATTTCCATGAAATGTACAATCCAGATAAGATAGTAATTTCAATGGTAGGAAATATTGACGAACAATCCTCTTTTGATTTATTAAACGAGTATTTTGGAGACTATAAAGCAAAGGCAAAAACAATTGCAAATAACTTTAGTTATAATTATGAGCCTGTTGCAAATGTATCCGGGATTGTCAGGGATATAGAACAGTTTAACCTATGCATGGGGTTTCCAGGACCTTCTTCGTACTCAGATGATATCTTTTCGCTATCTGTTGTCAATAATATTCTTGGAGGCAACATGAGCTCCCGGCTTTTCCAGGAAATCAGAGAAAACTTAGGGCTTGCTTATAATATTGAATCATCACTTACGTCTTATTATGGAGCAGGTATGATGTCAATTTACACTGGACTAAATTATGAACAAGTATTAAAGACAGCAGCTTTGATACGTAAAGAGCTTGATAATATTAAGAAGAACTACATTAACAAAGAAGAAATTAGAAAATCTAGAGAATACCTGAAGGGCAGTTACATTCTCAGTCTTGAGAGTTCTTTTAATAAGATGTATGAATCGGGAAAATATGTTCTTTACGGTATGGAGATTGAATCTGCAGAAGATATAATAAGACAGATTAATGCTGTTGACACAGAATCTGTAATTAAAGTCATAGACAAATATATGGATTTAAGATATCTGAATACATCTTATGTAGGAAATGTAAAGAACAAAGAAAAATTTGAAAATGATTTGAAAGAAATTTTAATGTAGGAGGCCGATGATATGATTGTCAAAGTTGTAAACAGAGGCAAATGTGCACTTCCTGAATACAAGACATCTGGTGCTGCTGGCGTAGACCTTATGGCAAATCTTGATTCTACTATTATTTTAAAGCCTTTAGAAAGGTATTTGGTACCTACTGGCTTATTTGTGGAGATACCCGATGGTTTTGAAGCTCAAATACGTGGCAGAAGTGGACTTGCCATTAATCATGGAATTTCTCTAGCTAATGGAATTGGTACTATAGACAGTGATTACAGAGGCGAAATTAAGGTTATTTTAATTAATCTTGGAAATGAACCCTTTGAAGTTCGTCATGGCGATAGAATAGCGCAGATGGTACTCACAAGATATGAAAAAATTGAGTTTCAACTTTCTGATGATCTTGAAGAAACTAAAAGAGGTGCTAGCGGATTTGGACATACTGGGCTTGAGGGTAATACGAAGTAATTTCAATGTTCGTTTGTGAAGCTTCTTTATGATATAATTGACTTATAAAATACTTAGGGGGATATCAATTTGAGCTGGTTTGAAGCAATCGTAATGGGAATTTTCCAGGGGATAGCTGAATTCCTTCCAATCAGCAGTTCAGGACATCTTGCGCTGCTTCAGCACTTATTCAACATAAAAGAAGGCAATTTATTCTTCACTGAGATGTTGCATTTTGGCACTCTGATTTCAATTTTTATAGTGTATTTTAAGGATATTGCGCGAATAATTTATGAGTTCATTGAATTAATTATTTCGCTTTTAAAAAGAAAACCAATAAAGAAACTGACAAAATATCAGTGGTTTGGAATTCTAATAATCACTGGTTCAGTACCAACTGCAATTATAGGATTAACTTTTAAAGATTTTTTTGAATCCCTGTACACATCAATTCTTCCCATAGGAATTGCCTTTATTGTAACGGGATTTTTGCTGTGGTTTGCTGAAAACCATAAGACTGAAGGAAAAGGCATAAAAGACATGAAATTGAAAGATTCAATCTTAATTGGAATATTTCAAGGCATTGCTATAATACCAGGGATCTCAAGGTCAGGATCGACTATAGTCGGAGGACTTTTCATGGGATTAAAGAAACCTGTTGCTACAGAGTATTCATTTCTTTTAGCGTTACCAGCTACATTTGGAGCTTTTCTCTTAGGGATGAGGGATGTATCCAAAACTGGAGGAGCTTTTGTCAACGGGCCTTTAATTCTTGGAGTATTTCTATCAGCAGTGACAGGTGTTTTAGCTATAAAAATGTTAATCAGGATTTTAAATAAGAACAAGCTAAGATATTTTTCTTATTATCTTTGGATATTGGGAGCAGTGACTATTGTTCTAAGCTTTTTTTAACTTCTGAGGTGATTTTATGAAAAAGAAAACTGAAAACAAAAAGAAAGACACAAAGCAAAGAAAAATCTCATCAGACAAACTCAGTTCAGATATCATAGGGATTATTGTCATTGGCTTTGGTGTCGTTATGTTGTTCAGCCTTTTTAGCAAGAAGATGGGTATTGTAGGAGAACTGATCAATGGAACTACTTTTTCTCTATTCGGATTTGGTGGGTATTTCTTTCCTTTCTTCATAATTGCATCCGGAGTAATTCTTTTAATGGAAAGATTTGAAAGAATTCAACTTAGAATTTTCGTTGCTATCATGATTATATTTTTAAGTTTTCTAATTGTCTTGGATGGAATTAATATAGACGCAACATCTTTGCTGGATAGGCTTAAATCAGGACTTGAGCTTGCAAAAGCAAACAGAGGCGGTGGGATATTAGGCAGCTTCTTTGGATTTTTCCTATATAAATTATTTGGTTCCATTGGTACATATGTTGTATTGGCATTTTCTATTACTATCTGCCTTTTGATAATTTCCAATCTTACTGTAAAAGAAGCTTTTAAGAAGGCAAGAGAAATTCCGATGCCTATTGAGAGAAGACAAAATAATACTACCGAAAAAGTAGTACCAAAGCCAAGAAGGCCATTAATGCAGTTAGATGAGTCTGAAGAGCCTATTAAAATTAGCGATTACACAAAGGATAACTTTGTCCAAGAAACGACTGAAAAACAAAAGAAGGAACCTATCCAGAAAATCTCAAAGGAGCAAATGGCTAAAGAGACAGTAAATATTGATTCTGAAATCAAAAATAAGATGGAAGAATCCGTGAAGATTTACTATAAGACTCCACCATTGAACCTTCTAAATGCACCACAGGCAAAAGCTGACGGGAGCAATAAGAAAGATGTACTCGGAAATGCCAGGATTATTGAAGAGACAATGCGAAACTTCGGTATAGAGGCGACAGTTTCTCATGTGAACGTCGGCCCCGCTATTACCTGTTATGAACTGTCACCAGCTCCAGGGATTAAACTAAGTAGAATAGTATCCTTGTCTGATAATATTTCGCTGAGTTTAGCTTCGTCCGATATCAGGATAGAAGCCCCTATACCAGGAAAAGCCGCTGTTGGAATAGAAGTGCCCAATAAAGTGAAAGATGTAGTGGTATTTAAGGAGCTAGTTCAATCTAGAATATTTGCAGATACAAACTCTGATATTCCCTTGGTTCTTGGGAAAGATATAACTGGTAATGTTGTAATTTCAACCATAGACAAAATGCCGCACCTTTTAATAGCAGGTGCTACTGGCTCTGGTAAAAGTGTCTGTATAAATACTATAATTATGGGCTTATTATACAAGAGTTCGCCTGAAGATCTTAAGCTTTTGCTAATTGACCCAAAGGTTGTAGAACTTAGCGTTTATAATGGTATTCCACATCTCCTTATTCCTGTGGTTACTGATGCGAAAAAATCTGCATTTGCCCTAAGTTGGGCTGTGGGTGAAATGGAGAGAAGATACAAACTATTTGCAAAAAGCAATGTAAGAGATATACAGTCATATAATGAAGCTCACGCTAGTGATGGCGAGAAACTACCTAAAATTGTTATAATTATTGATGAGCTTGCTGATTTAATGATGGTAGCTGCCCAGGAAATAGAGGACTACATTACTAGGCTTGCTCAAATGGCTAGAGCTGCAGGGATGCATCTCATCGTAGCTACACAAAGGCCATCTGTTGACGTCATCACGGGAACAATAAAGGCAAACATACCTTCAAGAATTAGTTTTGCTGTGTCATCACAAGTTGACTCTCGAACTATTCTTGATATGTCGGGAGCGGAGAAACTTTTAGGTCAGGGAGATATGCTGTTTTATCCTTCAAGCTATTCAAAACCGGTGAGGTTGCAGGGATCTTTTATTTCCAATCGTGATGTTGAAAAAGTTGTAGCATATTTATCGGAACTAAATCAAACGCAGTACGACGAAGAAATAATTGAAGCTGTCCAGAACTCTAAAAAGGTTTCTATGGACGAAGCTGATGAATTACTTCCTGAAGCAATTAATCTTGTGGTATCTGAGGGAGTTGCATCAATTTCGTTATTGCAAAGAAGACTTAAGATAGGATATGCGAGAGCTGCAAGGCTGATTGATGATATGGAAGACAGAGGAATAGTAGGAGGATACGAGGGTAGTAAGCCCAGAAAAGTATTAATTACGGAAACCGAGCTAGAAGAATGGGAGATGTCAGATGAATAAAAGAAAAGTCAGCATTGTTACACTGGGCTGTTCCAAAAATGAAGTAGATTCTGAACTGATGGAGGGTGTCCTTAATAAAGATAGATTTCAATACGTTAACGAACCTTCAGAAGCTAATATAATAATTGTCAACACTTGTGGATTTATTGAAGCTGCAAAAGAAGAATCCATAGATACTATATTGTCTATGGCGCAATATAAAGAGTCAGGGCAGTGCGAACAATTAATTCTTGCAGGCTGTCTTGCACAGAGATACTCTGATGATTTAATGGAAGAAATGCCTGAAATAGATGGAATAGTCGGTACCGGAAACATTGGAAGCCTAAATCAAATTCTTGAATCAGCAGAAAAAGGGGAGAGAATAGCCCTTACTGACGATCCTGATTCTGATTACCTTGAAAAGATTGAAAGACAGGTAAATGGCCCAGTTGCCTATATCAGGGTTTCTGAGGGTTGTGATAATTTATGTACATACTGTATAATTCCACAACTGAGGGGAAAGCATAGAAGTAGAAAAATTGAGGACATAACTGCAGAGGCAAACAAGTTAGCTGAAGATGGTGTTAAGGAAGTTATACTTATTGCCCAGAACACCTCAGACTATGGAATTGATCTGTATGGTAAATTCAGCTTAGGTGATCTACTAGATAGGCTAAATGATATTGAAGGCATTGAAGTTATAAGGCTTTTGTATATGTACCCAGATAATATTGGTGAAGAGCTAATTGATAGTATTAAGAGAAATGGCAAAGTAGCAAGATATTTGGATATACCTCTTCAGCACGCCAGCGATAGGGTCCTTAAGATGATGAATAGAAGGACTACTAGAAGGCAGATAGAAGAAACTATAAAAAAACTTAGAAATGACCTTCCAGGGTTAGTTCTTAGAACGACATTTATAGTTGGTTTTCCAGGAGAAACCGAAGAAGACTTTGAGGAATTATATGACTTTATAAAAAATATAAAATTTGATAAGCTTGGCGTATTTACTTACTCAAGAGAAGAGAATACTCCTGCCTACAACTTGTCAGGTCAGCTTTCAGAGGAAATAAAAGAGCATAGAAGAGATAAGTTAATGGAACTACAAATGGAGATATCTGAAGAACTGATGAGCAATAAGCTAGGCAAAACTTACAGAGTTTTAATTGATGAATTTCAAGAAGATGGTCTTTACGCAGGAAGAAGCTACATGGATAGTCCCGAAATAGATGGTGTTTTCTATGTCAAAACTGAAGAACCATTAAACATTGGAGATTATATCACAGCTATAGCAACTGAGTACCTAGAATATGACTTGATTGGAGAGATGGTGTATGAATCTTGCCAATAAGATAACTTTAGGCAGAGTTTTTTTAGTTCCTGTTTTCTTAATTGTATTTTACTTTAACTCTCAGTACAGCAATTATTATGCATGTGGAGTGTTTGTTATAGCATCACTAACAGATGCTCTAGATGGATATATAGCTAGAAGTAGAAATCTTGTGACAAACTTTGGAAAGTTTGCTGATCCACTGGCTGATAAAGTACTTGCTGCTACTGCCCTAATAGTACTTGTAGGGGCAGGAAGAGCTCCTGCTTGGGTTGTAATTATTATTATCGCAAGAGAGTTTGCAATAAGCGGTTTTCGAATAATAGCAGCATCAGAAGGAGTTAACATAGCAGCTAGTAAATGGGGAAAAGCAAAGACAACAAGTCAGCTCACTGCAATAATTCTATTGCTCTTAGACAATTTCCCTTTTAACTATGTATCGTTTCCTGCAGATAAAATTATGCTCTATATAGCGCTTATTTTGACTGTAGTATCTGGTATTGATTATTTTTTGAAAAACAAAGAAGTTTTAAAATCTGGAGATATTTAACATGGGGGCTTGTAAATGATTGCTGAAATAATAGCAGTGGGAACAGAAGTTACTATAGGTAGTATAACTAATTCAAATGCAGTTTACCTTGCCAGAAGGTTATCAGAACTTGGTGTAGAAGTTTGTTATCATACAGCTGTAGATGATGATCAAAACAGACTTACTTCTGTCTTTAAAACAGCTGTGGACAGATCTGAGCTAATCATTTTAATTGGAGGATTAGGCCCTACAGAAGATGACCTTACAAAGGAAACAATTGCAAAGGTAATTGATAGACCTTTAGAGTCTGATTATGAAATGGAAGAAAAAATCAAGCATATATTCTCTTATTCAAACAGGGAGATGACAGTTAACAACCTTAAACAGGCTACTAAACCTCAAGGAGCCGATTTTATTCCAAATGATTATGGAACAGCACCAGGAATTTTTATTAGACATGAAGGTAAGATTATCGTATTATTGCCTGGGCCACCCAGGGAACTGAAGCCAATGTTTGATCAATACGTCACTGAGCTCCTAAAGGGAGATTTTCATATTGTAATTAAATCTGTGAATACCATTGGGGTTGGAGAATCTCAGCTTGAAGATACTCTAAGAAAAATTGATCTCAATTATCAGGGTTTTACAGTAAACACATACGCAAGCTTAGGGAGTGTTGAAATTAAAATAATAGGCAAAGGTATGGATGAAAATTATTTAAACAAAAGCCTTGAGTTTATAATTGAGAAATTAAAAGCTGAATTAGGAGATTATATATACGGTTTTGATAACATCTCAATTGAAGAAGCAGTTCTCGAGAAGCTAAATGAAAAAAACTATAAAATTGCAGTTGCAGAATCATGTACAGGAGGAGAGATTGCCAGGAGAATCACCAGAGTAGCAGGAGCATCTCAAGCGTTTTGTCTAGGAGTTGTAGCCTATTCTAACAACTCAAAGGTGAATGAGCTTTATGTAAGTGAGGATTCACTCAAAAATTATGGGGCTGTAAGTAGCGAAATTGCTTATGAAATGGCTAAAGGGATATTATCAAAAGGTGGTTATGATATAGCTGTCTCTACTACAGGTTTTGCAGGCCCAACAGCAGGAGAGGGCAAGAAAGCTGGCCTAGTGTATATTTGCATAATGGATAGGGATAGGCATTTAACCTTAGAGAGAGTTTTTACTGGAGATAGGAATACCGTTCAAGAGAGAGCAACTAATCTGGCACTTTCTGAACTTTATAAATTTTTGAATTATACATTGACAGAGTAATGTTGATAGTGTAACATGAGAATATAGAACTAATGTTCGATAACTGAAAGGGGTGAATCCAGTTTAACTGGAAATATTATGGCGGACATCAACGATAGAAAAAAAGCTCTGGACCTTGCACTTAGTCAAATTGAAAAGCAGTTTGGAAAAGGCTCAATTATGAAGTATGGGGAAGGAACCCATATGAGTATGGAATTTATATCAACAGGTTCCCTAGAACTAGACATAGCACTTGGTATAGGAGGTGTTCCAAGGGGAAGAATAATTGAGATTTACGGACCAGAATCATCAGGTAAGACAACAATTGCACTCCACGTTATTGCTGAAGCTCAAAAAAATGGTGGAATAGCTGCCTTTATTGACGCAGAGCATGCATTGGATCCATCTTATGCTAAAAGGCTTGGCGTCAATATTGAAGAACTAATTATTTCGCAGCCAGATACAGGAGAACAAGCTCTTGAAATTACTGAAGCACTTGTTAGGAGTGGCGCTATAGACGTCGTTGTCATTGACTCTGTAGCTGCGCTGGTACCAAGAGCAGAAATTGAAGGAGATATGGGTGATGCCCACGTCGGCCTCCAAGCTAGACTTATGTCACAGGCACTTAGAAAACTGGCAGGTGCTATTAATAAATCAAATACTACTTGTATATTTATAAATCAACTTAGAGAAAAAGTTGGAATAATGTTTGGAAATCCTGAGACCACTTCTGGTGGTAGAGCTCTTAAGTTCTATGCCAGTGTAAGACTTGATGTAAGGAGAATTGATTCTATTAAACAAGGCGACGAAGTTGTTGGTAATAGAACTAGAGTAAAAGTCGTAAAAAACAAAGTTGCGCCTCCATTCAAACAAGCCGAATTTGATATAATGTATGGTCTGGGAATATCCAGAGAGGGTAGCCTCCTTGATACAGGAGTAGCAGCAGGCTTGATTCAAAAGTCGGGTTCCTGGTATAGTTATAAGGATGAAAGATTAGGACAGGGACGAGAAAATGCCAAAGATTTCATAAGGGACAACCCTGCAATGTATGATGAAATCGATAAATTAGTACGAGCAAAATTTGGCCTTGTAGAAGGGGAAGAGGATCAAGCAGAAACCGAGTCATAGAATAAAAGCCTCCTGAAATGGAGGTTTTTTCATAGGAGTGGTAACATGAAGTTTCTATACTTTACAGATACACATATAAGGGGTTCAAACCCACGAAACAGAAAAGACGTATTTATCGAGACGATGGAACAGAAGTTTCAGGAAATTGCAGAAATTATCGATAAAAGAGATATTGATTTTGTTATACATGGCGGAGATCTCTTTGACCGTCCTGACAGTTCAATTTCTGTCGTTTCCAGGTTTGCCCATATATTGAAGACAATTACAAAGCCTATATATATCGTCAGTGGAAATCACGATATATTTGGGCACAACCCTGATACCCTCGACAGGACTATGCTTGGACTGTTGAGGAGCTTTGACTTTTTAAATGTTGTAGACAAAGATTCACCCATACTTGTAACAAAGGATGATATGACTGTGCAACTGACAGGAGTTCCTTATTCCTATGACATAGACTTATCACCTGATAACTACATATTGAAAGAGGTAGACAAAAGAGCTTCCTATGCTATAAATATAGTTCATGGGATGCTTTTAGATAAACCATTTATCAAGGGAATCCCGTATACTCTTATAGATGATGTAATAGAAACAAAAGCAAATATAACGCTTTGCGGACACTACCACGCTGGCTTTGATACTGTCATAAGGGATGGTAAATACTTTATAAATCCTGGAAGTTTGGTGCGAGTCACCAACAGCATCAGAGAAATGGAGAGAAGACCAAAGGTTGTTATGCTCGACCTGTCTGAAGAAATACAAGTGGAAGATATTTACCTCAAAAGTGCAAAGCCTGGTGAAGAAGTCCTTGATAGAACAGTCCTGGAAAATGGTGTTTTTAGAAGTGAGAGGATTTATGAATTTAAACAGACAATAGATGCCGCTTTGGATTTTGAAAAAATAGATATAAACGATCTAATAACAGAAGTAGCACTGACTGAGAAAGTACCTAAGTCTGTAAGAGAAGAAGCTCTTAGGAGAATAGCGGCAGTTCAGATGAAAAATATTTAGGTGGATGGTTATAATGAAATATATTAAAAAAGTTGAACTAGAAAACTTTCAATCTCATAAAAACACAGAATTTAATCTTGAACAGGGCCTAAATGTTATTGTTGGACCTTCTGATTCTGGTAAGACAGCTGTAATAAGAGCTCTTAAGTGGGCTCTGTATAATGAACCATCTGGTGATTTCTTTATAAGAGAAGGCGAAAAAGATTGCAGTGTCACTGTTGAATTCAGTGATGGTACTTTGATTCAAAGATATAGGACAAGAAGTAAAAATGGTTATTTGTTAATTGACTCTTACGGAGAAGAACTGAGACTCGAAGGTATTGGATCTGGTGTACCAGAAGAGATTCAAGCTGCAACTGGAATATCGAAAATTAGTCTTGATTCAGAATCCGATGCTGCTATTAATCTGGGTGAGCAGCTTGAAGGTCCTTTTCTTCTTTCAGAAAAAACAGCAACCAGAGCTAATGCAATAGGTCGTCTTGTAGGTGTCAATCTTTTAGATGATGCTTTGAGAGAAGTATTAAGGGATACAAGAAATCTAAACCTCATAAGGAAAGACACTGGAGAACAATTAGCAGATTTAGAAAAGGAAATAGCGGAATATGACTATTTAGACGATTTAGTTGAAAGAAATGAGAAAGTATCATTGATTATTTCTGAAATTGAATCACAGGAACTCCTAAAAGAGAAATTAATTAAACTTTCTATGAGCTTTTCAAAGCTTTCTGATGAAATTTTAATACAAAAAAATACATTAACGAAACTAAATGGAATTGACGACTTGGAGTTAAATACAGAAATACTAAAGAACCATCTTACGAATTTTAGAAATCTTTCAGCAAAGCAAGGAAATATTAGGGAAATTTCTGATGATAAGAAATTGACCATAGCTACCCTTGAAAGACTCGAAAGTATCGATGTAGTGACAAATGATATTAGTCAATCAGAACAGTTAAATTTACAAATAAATAGACTGACTAAAATCAACAAAGACTATATTGATGTAATAACAGAATCAGATAAATTGAGTGAAACTTTATTAAAGTTAAAAGGAACAGAAGAGGGTATTGATACTGTATATCAGCTTGAACAGGTAACTAAGAATTACATTCACCTTCAAAGACTTAATGATGAGTATAAGCGGAACAGTAATAGTATTCAGATTGGGCAGGAATTTATGAATAGAATTGATGATGCTGTTTCCACATCGGGCGACATAGCAAAAATCGGTGAATATATAAATAAGTATGACAAACTAAGAAAGCTTAACAGTTCACTGTATACCCTAACAGAAGAAAATACAAAGCTTGATAAAGAAGTTGAGAATATTACAATCTCCCATGAAAAGATTTTAAACAAATATGCAGAGCTTCTCATGGAAATTGGAAAATGTCCTTATTGTTATAGTGATATAAGTAATTCTACTATTGAGCAGCTTATAAATAACCATCTGGGAGGTCATTAACAATGGATTATGAAAAGGAATTAAATGAGCTTAAAGAAGGATTGGAGAAGGCAAAGACACTTAAATACAAGGCAGAAGCCAGGCTTGAACAGTTAAAGAAACAAGAAGAACAAATTATAAGTGAACTGTCCGAATTAGGAGTTAAGCCAGAAAACCTCGACAAAGAGATAGAAGTTCTAAAAGAGAAAATCGATGAGTTGTTAAAGAAGGCTAATGAATTGCTACCGAAAGATCTTTTAGGCAAGTAGGTGATTATTTTGTCAGATCTTAAAGAATTAAAAGAAAGGTCGAATACACTTAAGCTGTCAATAGAAAGACAACAAGGGAAGAGAGAACACTTGCTTACCATGCAAGCGTCCTATCGTGACAAGCTCAAATCTATAGACGATGAATTAGAAACCCTAGAGGGAGTCATGACACTATTTCAAATGACTTCCGAATTTGCGCGCAACCAGGCAAAAAACCAGATTGAATCTTTAGTTTCGAAGTGCCTGCAATATATTTTTGATGCTTCCATAGAATTTCAAATTGAACTGGAAGAACTGCGAAACAAAGCAAGTGCAGAATTCTACGTAATTAGTAATGCAAATGACTTCTTTATTAAGACAAAACCTGAGCAATCCCGTGGCGGAGGCATTGTTGATATCGTCTCTCTGGCACTTAGAATATCATTTTTACAGACTCATAAACCTTTAATTGCAGGCCCTTTGATTCTTGATGAGCCAGCAAAACACGTTAGCGAAGAATATATACATAACGTAGGAGATTTCCTTAAGCAAACATCAGAAATTTTCAACAGACAAATTATAATGGTTACTCACAACAATCACCTGGCAGCGTTGTCGAAGAGTACGTATCGAATTGAATACGTTGGAAATTCAAGCGTCGCAACTTTTATAGGAGAGCAATAGCCTTGACAGAAATCTCCAAAAGTAATAGAATTAAGTTATGTTTAACCATATAGAATATACGATATTTCGCAATCCCATAGAAGGGAATTCGCCGTAACATCTTACGATTTTTCGGCTTAACAGACCGTTGCAATACTAAAATGGTCAATGAGATTAGGTATAATTGCAATATGGAACTTGAAAATTTAATAAACTGGAGGTGTTTCCTATTGAAAAGCTAATTTATGCAATTCTTAGCCTAATTATTGGATTAGTCATCGGTTATTTAATTAGAAGATACATCGGTGAAGGGAAAATAAATAATGCTGAAGAGTTAGCAAAAAAGATTACTGAAGATGCTGTTAAAGATGGCGAAGCTCGAAAGAAAGAGCTTCTTTTAGAAGCCAAAGAAGAGATTCACAGATCTCGAACTGAAATCGACAGAGAAATCAGAGAGAGAAGAAACGAAGTACAGAAGCTTGAAAGGCGCGTACAAAACAAAGAGGAAGCCATAGACCGAAGAAATGAGTCTATTGAAAAGAAGGAAGAGAACCTCTCAAAGAAATTAAAAACTCTGGAAGAGAAAGAAGAATCTGTAAATGTTCTCTATGAGAAACAAACACAGGAACTTGAAAGACTATCAGGACTATCTTCTGATGATGCAAAAGACATTTTGCTGGAGAAAACCAGAAAAGAAATCGTCGTTGAATCTGCAATCATGATTAAAGATATGGAAGCTAAAGCAAAAGAAGAAGCTGATAAAAAGGCCAGAGAGATTATTTCAACCACTATTCAGAGAGTAGCAGCCGATCACGTCGCTGAAACAACTGTGACGGTAGTAGCGCTGCCAAACGATGAAATGAAAGGTAGAATCATCGGTAGAGAGGGAAGAAACATCAGAACGCTGGAAACGCTGACTGGTATCGACCTAATAATAGACGATACTCCGGAGGCTGTAGTTCTATCAGGTTTTGATCCGATTAGGAGAGAAGTCGCCAGAATAGCTTTAGAAAAATTAATTGTCGATGGAAGAATACATCCTGCAAGGATTGAAGAAATGGTTGAGAAAGCCCGTAAAGAGGTAGAAAACACCATTAGGGAAGCAGGAGAGCAGGCAGCTTTTGATGCTGCTGTTCACGGACTTCACCCTGAGATAATCAAACTTCTTGGAAGGCTGCGATATAGAACAAGCTATGGTCAGAATGTTCTTAAACATTCAGTAGAAGTTTCGCAGTTGGCAGGAATTATGGCTGCTGAAATTGGTGCTGATGTTAAGATTGCCAGAAGAGCTGGTTTATTGCACGACTTAGGCAAAGCCGTTGACCACGAAATAGAAGGTCCACACGTTGCCATAGGTGTAGATCTTGCAAGGAGATATAAAGAATCTAAAGAAGTACTACATGGAATGGAAGCGCATCACGGAGATGTTGAACCTGAAACAGTTGAAGCAATACTCGTTCAGGCTGCAGATGCTATATCAGCTGCAAGGCCTGGAGCAAGGAGAGAAACTCTTGAGGCTTATATTAAGAGACTTGAAAAACTTGAAGAGATTGCAAACTCGTTCCCAGGTGTTGAAAGATCATTTGCAATACAGGCAGGTAGAGAAATCAGGATTATGGTTAAGCCTGAAGATGTATCTGAGGCTCAGATTATTCACACTGCCCGTGATATCGTAAAGAGAATTGAAGATGAACTTGACTATCCTGGACAAATTAAGGTTAACGTAATTCGTGAAACGAGAGCAACAGAATACGCTAAATAGAAATTAAAACCTGCCGAAAGGCAGGTTTTTTACATAGTTAATTGCATATAATATGACAGGGAGGTAAAGACTTTGCGCTATATCGATTTACACACACATACAGACTGTTCTGATGGCCTATTTACGCCAGAACAATTGGTAGACAAAGCGGTAAATAAAAAGCTAGATGGAATCGCAATAACAGACCATGACACCATAGATGGAATTGCTAGAGCAATTGTTCATGGTGATAAGTATAAAGATTTTTTGATTGTCCCAGGCATAGAATTTAGCTGTGCATACAATGAAGACGAAGCGCATATACTAGGGTATTTTATAGATTATAAGGACCGTCGTCTTATCTCTAAGTTAGAAGAATTAAAGTCTTCCAGATGGGAAAGAGGAGAAAAGATACTCAACAGGCTTATAGAAATCGGTTTGGATGTTCCAAAACAGAAAATTTTAGATGAAGCAAGGAGTAATGGTTTTATAGGAAGGGCAACCATTGCCAGAAAACTAGTTGAATATGGATATGCAAAGGATGTCCCCAATGCCTTCGATTTATACCTGGATAAGGGAAAACCTGCATTTATAGATCGTTACAAGCTCAGTGTTGAAGAAACAATAGAGTTAATTCACGCCGTTGGAGGAATTTCAATACTTGCTCACCCAGGCCTGTTAAAGCATAAAGAGACGGTGACATTTTGCATAGAAAAAGGTATAATGGGCATAGAATGCAGACATACAAAGCATACAAAAGAGCAACAAATTTACTATTCTGAGCTATGTAAATCAAAAGGACTAATTGAAACAGGTGGCTCTGATTTTCATGGTGATGAATCTATTCTAGGAAGTATCGTAACCGATATTGATCTAATACCTACTTTTATGGAGAAAACAAAATGATAAAGGGAGAAAGACAAAGACAGTTTCCGACAACTATTAGCACTACTTCGTTTGTTAAACTGTACATTCTACATCTTTTGAATACGAAGAGCTATTATGGCAACAGATTAATAGACGAAATCAGTAGAAGATTAAGCGGAAAATGGACTCCTAGCCCTGGAATGGTATATCCACTGCTAAATCAAATGGAAACTGAAGGATATATAACAGGGCATTGGGAAGAACCAACCAAGCGTACCATTAGAGTTTATAGAATCACAGATAAGGGAAGAGAACACTTTAATACAATTAAATCAATGAATAAATCATCTTTTGACGACTCATTATCAATTATTAAAAGTGTTATGAAAGACATTTACAATATCAAACTTTAGGAGGGTAATGAAAATGGAGTTTAATCTATCTAAAAAAGGACTATCAATCGAGCCATCAGTAACTCTTGAAATTACTGCAAAAGCAGCGGCTCTAAGAGCCGCAGGGGAAAACGTAATAAGTTTCAGCGTCGGTGAACCAGATTTTAATACGCCAGAAAACATTCAGGATGCAGGTGTTGAGGCAATTAGAAAAGGTGTTACCAAATATACTGCAGCTTCGGGAACACCAGAGCTTAAGGAAGCTATTTGTAAAAAACTTAAAGTTGAAAATGGATTAGAGTATAAACCTTCAAATATCATCATATCAAATGGAGGTAAGCATTCGATTTACAATGCTCTTCTAGCTATCTTAAATCCAGAGGACGAAGTAATTTTCAGCACACCTTATTGGGTAAGTTATCCAGATTTAGTAAGAATTGCTGGTGGTGTTCCTGTAATTATCCCGACAACTGAGGAGAAAGAGTTTAAATTCAATTCAGCAGATTTAGATCAGTTTAAAACTAATAGAACGAAAGCAGTTATTTTGAACAGCCCAAGTAATCCTACTGGAACTGTTTATACCAAAGAAGAACTTCAAGATATTGCTGACTGGGCTGTAAAGAACAATGTATTCATTATTTCTGACGAATTATATGAGAAGCTTGTATACGATGGAGAGGAGCATGTAAGCATCGCATCTCTTGGTGACGATATAAAGAGACTTACTATTTTAATTAATGGTATGTCAAAAGCATATGCAATGACTGGATGGAGAATAGGATATGCTGCAGCAGAACAGGAAATAACAAAAGTTATGTCCAATGTCCAGAGTCATACTACATCAAATCCAAGTTCAGTTTCGCAATACGCTAGCGTTGTGGGGCTGTCAGGAGATCAATCAAGCATAGCTGCCATGAGAGACGAATTTGATAAGAGAAGATTAAGAATGGTAGAACTTATAAATGGAATTAATGGATTGAGTTGCTTGAAACCAAAAGGTGCATTTTATGTTATGTTAAATTATTCACAATATATAGGGAAAGAAGTCGAAGGAATGAAGATAAATGATTCAGTAGACTTTACGACACTTCTTCTAGAAAAATGTAAAGTCGCAGTAGTTCCAGGTAAAGCATTTGGTGACGACAAATATGTCAGACTTTCTTATGCAACTTCAATGGAAAATATAGAAAATGGACTTGAGAGAGTAAAAAATCTTTTAGGTTCAAAATAATGGCAAATAGTATTTAAGTATATTTAAATCAGGGCTTTTGTGCGTAAATGACTCAGATACTGGCAAAGGCTCTGATATTTATATTTTGCTTGAAAAAACGAGGCTCCAGAATCGTTTTTAAGGGCCTTAAAAATGAATAGGCATAGGAAAGTATGGCAAGAAGATTAGTGGATGGGTGTATTGGCAAGTAAGTCGTTTTTTCGGACCGATCACGGCCGCTTGGCCAGGTAATGTCCTCAAAACGATTACTTGCCAATCACCTAAGTGTTTTTGTCAACTGTCAGCTGTCAATTTTCAATTCGCTTTTTCTGTCATCCTGAGGGAGTTTACGACCGAAGGATCTTTGGTACTTAAATGTAAAATATAAGATTCTTCGCTGAAGTTCAGTATGACTGTATCAATGCAGTAGCTGTCATCCCGAGCGAAGTCGAGGGATCTCATAAACAGAGGTACATTATAGCTAATTATATAAATATTGCAATAAATTTATGAAAATGGTATAATATTATAAGTCACAAAATAGTTATTTTGTGACTAAACTATACAAAAAAGGGGTAATTTCATGAAAAACCCACAAATATTGGATGATTATCTAGATTATATGGAAACTATCAAGGGAACCTCCCCTAATACTGTTAAAGAATACTATTTTGACCTGAGAACTTTCTTTAGGTTTCTTAAGATGCGCTATAAGCTTATTGATGACTCAACTGACTTTGATGAAATATCTATTGAAGATGTTGATGTCGATTTATTAGCCAGAGTCAACATCCAGGATCTTCATGCGTACATGTCTTTTACTGATAAAAAGCGCTCTAATTCAAGTTCCACTCGAGCTCGTAAAGTCGCTTCAATTAGGTCCTATTTTAAGTATCTGGTACATCGAGTAAATCTCCTTGAGAAAAACCCTGCTGAGCAGCTTGAATTCCCTAAAACAGACGACAGACATCCTGTCTATTTGACACTTGAGCAGGCTGAAAACCTGTTAAATACAGTGTTAGCTAACAATAATGAACTCTACAGAACAAGAGATTATGCAATTATAATGTTATTTTTAAACTGTGGATTACGTCTTTCTGAGCTTTCCAGTATCAATATAGACAAAATAAACGGTGATGATAATCTTACGGTCATTGGAAAAGGAAATAAAGAAAGAACTATATTCTTAAATGAAGCCTGCGTTGAAGCCATCTCAGATTATTTGAGGGTACGTCCTCTCTCCCCTGGTGAAAAGGCACTGTTCTTAAGTAAGAGAAAACAGCGTATGAGTAATCGGGCTATTCAGCACATGATAGACAAATACTTTGAAGCTTCAGGTTTGGATACAGATATATATTCAACTCATAAGCTAAGACATACTGCTGCTACACTAATGTATAAGCATGGCAATGTAGATATAAGGGCTTTACAGGAGATTCTGGGGCATGAATCAGTATCGACTACACAGATATACACCCATCTTGACGATGACAGGCTGCGCGAAGCAGTTAAGTCAAATCCCCTGGCCAATAGAAAAAGAAAAAAGCAAAGATGATTAGTCTCTGCCCGCTATAAGTGGAATTAAGAGCTTGTCTCCATCATGGATTATGCTTGAATCTAATCCATTATAGTCCTTGATTTCGTAGACAAGCTTTCTTACATCGTAATGACTGGGTGCATATTTTAATGCTATTTCCCATAAGGTGTCTCCATTGACGACCGAATACTCTTCAACGTTTTTCTCCAGCTCTGATCCGTATACACCATTTAGGCTCCACAGAGAAAACAGCAGCAGAGAAACAACCGCTATAATAAGCGTTATAAAAGTAAAAAACCTCGTCTGGTTGACTATGACATATCTTTTGCTTTTCATTATCAGCACCCCTATCATTGTACGTATGTTCGATTAATTATATAATACACGAACAATTGTTCTATGTCAATAGTTTATTAAAAATAAATCGAACTTGTGTTTGATTTATTTTTATGATATAATTTTCAAAACAGATGTTCTAATACCGATAGTGAGGTGCTCAAATGTACGAAAATTTAAGCAAAAAACAAACTGAAATTCTACTATACATTAAAAGAGAAGTATCAGGACGTGGGTACCCACCCACAGTAAGAGAAATTTGTAATGCAGTACACCTTAAGTCTCCTTCCTCTGTTCACGCTCATCTTAGTACTCTTGAAAAAAAGGGATACATAAGGAAGGATCCATCTAAGCCCAGAGCTATTGAAGTCGTAGGGCTGGAATCTGAGTTTGGAATGATAAAGAAACAAACCGTAGACGTGCCAATTGTCGGAAAAGTTACGGCTGGTATGCCTATTCTTGCTGTAGAGAATATTGAAGACTCCTTCCCTCTTCCTCTTGAAGATGTTGAAGGTCAGGATGTGTTCATGCTAAAGGTTCAGGGCGAAAGTATGATCGATGCTGGGATAATGGATGGAGACCTGGTTCTGGTCAAAGAGCAGAAAATAGCTCAAAACGGAGATATTGTCGTTGCTCTTCTTGGTGAAGAAGCTACAGTAAAAAGGTTCTATAAGGAACCAGACAGAATTAGGCTGCAGCCTGAGAACCAGTTTATGGAGCCTATATACTCTCGGGATGTAGTTATTTTGGGTAAGGTTAAGGGATTGTATAGGAAATATTAGATGCAGTGAATAAGTAATAGTGAATAGTGAATAGTAGGGGCTAGCTTTGCTGGCCATTGTGAATAGTGAATAGGAAAGAAGAATTGACAAGTGACAATTGACAATGAAAGTACAAAAATGTAGCTGTCATCCTGAGGGAGTTTACGACCGAAGGATCTTTGGTAGTCAAATGCAAAGGATAAGATTCTTCGCTGACGCTCAGAATGACAGAAAACAGAATGAATAATAGAAACAACAGAATAATAGTTTTATAATGATATATAAACAAACAAGAGCCTGTAAGTCTCTAATGAGATACACTGGCTCTTCTATTTGTTTATTAATCTTAATAATAATATTACATTATCTAAATATAATTATAAGCTAATTAAGCTCTTTACATATAAATTATTAAGAGATTTTAATACTCCTAGTTTACAGTGGTCGTAGGTCAGTCCACCTTGGAAATATGCATAAAACGGCTCTCTCATTGGTCCATCAGCACTAAGTTCAATCGATGAACCTTCTATAAAGCCTCCTGCGGCCATGATTACTCTGTCTGCATACCCTGGCATGTCCCACGCTTCTGGTACAACATAGGAGTCTACTGTTGAAGCTGCCTGTATTCCCTTACAGAATTCTGCAACCCTCTCCTCTGTCTTCAGTTCTATCCCCTGAATTATATCGCTTCTCTTATCGTCCAGTTCAGGTACAATATTAAATCCTAGGCTTTTATATACCTTCCCCATCAATAATGCCCCTTTAACTGCTTCCATGGTAATATGCGGAGCCAGAAACAGTCCCTGCATTGTGGTTCTGCTGGTTCCAAAGGTTAAACCCATGTCTCGACCTAGCCCTGGTGCAGTAAGACGATTGGACACCATATCAACCAAATCCTCTCTGCCAACAATATAGCCTCCTGAGAGTGCAAGCCCGCCTCCTGGGTTCTTTATTAGAGATCCCGCTATGATGTCTGCCCCAGCTTCTAATGGCTCAGTCTCCTCTAGGAATTCACCATAACAGTTGTCTACCATTGTTATCTTATCTGGGAATTTCTCTTTTACAGCAGTAATTGCTTCCTTCAGCTCTGCAATAGTAAGAGCTCTTCTATCGCTATATCCTGTTGATCTTTGGAAGGCAATTATCTTTGTCTCAGGTACTATTTCATCAAGCAATTTTTCAATGTCAATTTGATTATTCTTAAGTGGAACTTCATTATAGGTGACACCATAATCAGCTAGTGAACCCTCCATTCCACCTTTAGTTCCTATTACCTTTTGCAGTGTATCATATGGCTTGCCCGTTGCATACAAAAGTTGGTCACCAGGCCTCAGAATGCCCGACAACGTCAAATTAAGAGCATGGGTACCCGAAGCTATGGCTGGTCTGACAAGAGCGCTCTCGCCGGCAAATACGCGGGCAAAAATATTCTCTACCTTTTCTCTTCCCATATCTCCATATCCATAGCCTGTAGTCCAATAGAAATCTGTCGAACTCAGCCTGTTAAACTGCATAGCTTCAATTACCTTGAGCTGATTAAACTGCCTAATACCGTCAAGTTCTTTAAATTTATCCTGTATTTCTGCCTCCCTTGCCTCAACAAAATCAACTACTGATTCGCTGAGATCAAAGTGGTTGCAGAGATAATTCTTTGTTATATCGTTCATATAATTCTCCTATTGACTGTCCCTTTCAAGTGAGATTAGTTTATTTGGTATTATGGTGGAGATTGCATGCTTATAAATCATCTGCTGTTTATCGTCTGCATCCAGCACTAGAATATAGCTGTCAAATCCCTTCACATAACCCTTAATTTGAAAACCGTTTACTAAAAATACAGTTATTAATATGCCTTCCCTTCGTGCTGTATTGAGAAAATGATCCTGCAAGTTAATTCCCTGTTTCATCTCTCATCCTCCTAATAAAAAATATTATTTCTAATATCTTCAATTAAAAAGCTATTTAAATCAGCTTTTTCATCAAATTTATCAACATCTATCCATTTAATTCTATTATCTCTTCTGAACCATGTCAATTGTCTTTTGGCATAGTTTCTGGAACCCTTCTTAATTAACTCTACTGCTTCATCAAGAGTACAGTTTCCATCCAGATAATCACAGACTTCTTTATATCCTATTCCTTGCATAGACGTCATCTGCTTGGTATATCCTGATGCCAGAAGGCCCTTCACCTCTTCAACAAGTCCATCCGCTAGCATAATATCCACTCTTTTATCTATCCTGTCATATAACTTCTGTCTGTCCATATTAAGGCAATAGTATGAAAGCAGATAATCAGTGTTTTCTTCTCTAAATTTATTATCTCTTTCACTCTGTCTCTCGCCTGTAATCTTGAATACCTCAAGAGCCCTTACAATCCTCTTAACATCCTTTGGCCCCATACTTTCAGCATAAACAGGATCGACTTTTTTTAGCATATCCAAAAGGTAGTCTCCACCCTTTTCTTCATACAACCCATACAACTCACTTCTGTAGTCAGGCTGTGGTGGGACAGATCCAAAGTCTAAATTATAGACCAAAGAATTGATATAGAGGCCAGTACCACCCACCACAATGGGTAACTTGCCCCTTTCGTTTAACTCGCTGATTTTTTCCTTGGCCATTCTGCTGTATAAAGCTACCGAATAATCTTCATCAGGAGTTAAAATGTCAGTCATGTGATGTGGAATACCTTCCATTTCTTCAACAGTTGCCTTTGCAGTTCCAATATCCATATATTTATAAATCTGCATGGAATCAGCAGATATAATTTCTCCGTCAAGGGCTTTTGCTACAGCAATAGATGTCGCCGTTTTTCCAACCGCTGTTGGACCAGTTATTATTACCAGTCTTTCTTTCATCTAATCACCTACACAATTCTCAAAAACTTCTTCTCTAGTTCTCTTCTGGTCATCTTAATAATCGTCGGTCTGCCATGTGGACAGGTCAGAGGATTCTCGCAATTGTCCAGTTGTTCGAACAAAGCTCGTACTTCTCTCAAATCGAGTGCATCTCCGCCTTTTACAGCACTGGTACATGCAAGCTTCATAATCTTGTCAAGCCTCATGTCATATGAACTGCTCATGCCTTCACTTAAACCATCGAGAATGTCAAGAAACAATCTCTTACCATCGGGTTCTCCAAATACAACTGGAATACCTCGAATTGCTACGCTGTTGTTGCCAAAGGTATCAACATCAAAGCCCAGTGCATTAAAATGATCCAAAGCGCCCATAGCCATTCTGTAATCTCCAGGTGACAGCTCAACCACCAACGGCTCCAGTAATTGCTGTACAGCGATGGATTCATTGGCATAGTCTTTTTTAAGTCTCTCATACATAATTCTCTCATGTGCTGCGTGCTGGTCAATTAAGCACATGGACTGTCCTAGACTGTCCTCAGCTAAGATATAAGTGTTAAATATTATTCCAGCAGGCCTTAAATGAGTAAAATTAAAGTCATCAATAGTTTCAGCCTGGTATTCCTGCTTAGTAAAATCCTTTACAACTAAGTCAACTCTGTCTGTTTCTTCTGGAATTAAAGATTTTTCAGTCCATTCTATAGTTGTTTCTCTGCTCAAATCCCATAGACTGGGTACAGCTTCCTCTCTCTTAACGGGTTCCCGTTCTCTAACTTCAGGAACTCTCAACAGCTCTTTAAAATAATCCTTAAATCCATTTTCTACTGCAGAATAGATGCTGCTTTCTTGTGAAAACCTTATTTCCTGCTTAGTTGGATGTATGTTTACGTCCATTTGAGCAGGTGTCATCTCTATAAATAAAATAAACACTGGATACCTATTTATAGGTATCATAGTTGAATACTGGGATTCTATAAGTCGCGACAGTCTGTAATCTACAACATATCTGCCGTTTACAAACATATATTGGTGATTTCTATTGCCTCTATATAGATTGTTATTGGAAATATATCCATGAACCTTAAGGTCCTCAGCCATAATCTCAATAGGTATAAGTCCGGTTGCTACTTCTTTACCTAATAACTGAAATATATTATTTAAGACATCGCCTTTTCCAGCAGTTGTAAACACAATCTTATTATCCCTGATGTATTTGAAGCTTACACTTGGATTTCCTATGGCTAATTTAAGCAAAATATCTCCAATACTGCCATCCTCAGAGCTGTTGCTTTTAAGAAACTTAAGTCTCACAGGCACATCCTTAAAGAGATTGCGAACGATCATAGTAGTGCCAACAGGAGTTCCTGCAGATACTATATCTGATACAACACCATTTTCAACTACAGCCTGAAGCCCCGAATTATTAAATCCGGCTCTTGTCATAACCTCTACCCTGGAAACTGCTGCAATACTTGATAAGGCCTCGCCACGAAAACCAAGGGTATTTATATTTTGTAGGTCGTCTACAGTTTCAAGCTTTGAAGTCGTATGCCTGTCAAAAGCTATCAGTAAATCTTCCATACTCATTCCGGAGCCATTATCTGTTACCCTGATAAGTAATTTACCAGCCTCATAAGTTTCCACGACTAATTGAGTAGCACCAGCGTCAAGTGAGTTCTCTACCAGTTCCTTAACTATTGAAGATGGCCTTTCTATTACTTCACCTGCAGCAATTTTTGAAATTGTGAGTTCATCTAAAACCTTAATTTTGGTCAAAGCAATCACTCCCTGAGATTTCTCGCGTCCTTAACTATTCCGTTCAATGTATTTAGAGCATCTATAGGTGTCATATTATCAATGTCTATATTCTTTACTCTGTCAATAAAGTAGTCCTTCTTGTAGTCCATTAAATCCATCTGTTTCTGATTCGGTTCGAGCATTGGTTTATTTAGATTCAGGGTATGAGAACCCTCTATCATTGTAAGTATCTCATTAGCTCTTACTATAATCTCTTTCTTAATGCCTGCTAATTTTGCAACCTGAATACCAAAGCTCTGGCTCGTGCTTCCCCTTACTACTTTTCGTAAAAATACTACATCTTCTCCCCTCTCTTCTGCGAGGATATTGTAGTTCACTATGCCCTTCTCCTTAGATTCCAGTTGAGTAAGTTCGTGGTAGTGTGTTGCAAACAGAGTCTTTGCCCTGATATGCTCAGCAATGTATTCTATAACTGCCCATGCGATACTTAGACCGTCATAAGTGCTTGTACCCCTGCCAACTTCATCCAGTATTACAAGGCTCTTTTTAGTTGCAAATCTTAGGATATTAGAAACCTCATTCATCTCAACCATAAAGGTACTCTCACCCTGTGAAAGGTTGTCAGATGCACCTATTCTTGTAAATATACGGTCAACTATCGAAATATCCGCTTCTTCAGCAGGGACAAATGAGCCAATCTGAGCAAGCAGTACAATAATAGCAATCTGTCTCATATAAGTTGATTTTCCAGCCATATTAGGGCCAGTAATTATATGAAGCATGTTGTCGCGGTTGTCCATTTCAGTATCGTTAGGGACAAACAGGTGATGCTCAATTGTGGCTTCAACAACTGGATGTCTGCCATTCTTGATAGAAATAGTTCCTGAGTTATTTAGGGCAGGTCTGGTAAATCCATTTTCTGAACTAACAGTTGCCAGGCCTCCAATAACATCAAGAATAGCCAATAGTCTGCTTGTCTTTTGCAACCTATTGAGTTGATCTTTTATAAAGCTCCTAAGCTCTTGAAACAGCTCGTACTCTAGCTGAACAGCTCTTTCAGATGCACCAGTAATCTTATCTTCAAGAGTCTTTAACTCTTCAGTATAGTATCTTTCTGAATTAGCCAGAGTCTGCTTTCTAATATAATCGTCTGGAACGTTGTCAAGATTAGTCTTTGTAATGTCGATATAGTATCCCATTACCCGGTTGTAGCCAACCTTTAAGGTTTTAATTCCCGTTCTTTGTTTTTCGTTTTGTTCAAGCTTAGCGAGCCATTCCATGCCCATTCTGCTGCCTTCTCTAAAGGAATCCAGTTGAGCATTATAGCCATCTTTAATAAATCCGCCTTCCTTTATGGATAAGGGTGGATTTTCTATAAGGCTGTTTTCAAGCCTTTCAAATACATCCTCAAGCGGATCTAGTTCATTTTCAAGCCTTATGAAATGGTCTAGCTGAGTGCTTATAAGAAGTTCCTTTAATTCTGGAAGTTTGGAAACTGATTGTCTTAGAGATGCCATATCCCTGGCACTACAATTTCCGGTTGAAATTTTACTACTAAGTCTCTCAATGTCATAAATATTCTTAAGAATACGATTCATGTCATCTAGAGTCATTGGGTTGTCAACGAAAAACTCAACCATATCTAGTCTTATATTTAGCTGAGCTTTATCCAACAGGGGCTGCTCTAGCCATTTCTTAAGGAGTCTTCCTCCCATGGCAGTTTTTGTCCTGTCTAGAATGCTAATGAGTGCACCACGTTTTTCCCTTGACCTCAAGGTTTCATGTATTTCAAGGTTTGTACGAGTATTAATATCCATCAGCATATAATTCTGAGGCTCATAGTATTGCAGATCCATTATGTGATCCAATTGATCAAATTGAGTAGCCTTAAGGTATCTTATAAGCCTGGCAGAAGACAATGCAGAATATATTTTGCTTTTCAATAATTCCCTAGTCATTAAATTTTCTCTGAAAAATCCGTAAATTTCTTTTAAAGATCTATCAACAGACTCCGATGAATCATCAGTTATATTTATAAATGGATTAATTTTTAGTTCAATAGAAGAAAGCAAATGTTTGCTCGCTTCTGCTGATTTATTGATGACAAGTTCTGAAGGCATAATTTTCCCAAGTTCATCAAGCAAAAACATTTTTGTGTTTTCAACATCTCCAATGTATTCGGTGGTAAACATCTCACCAGTTGAGTTGTCGACGTATGCAATGCCTGCTCCATAGTCATCAAAATACACTGAAGCAAGAAAATTATTCGTCTTTTCATCTAAAGCTGAAGAATCAATTATTGTTCCCGGAGTTACAATTCTCGTTACTGCCCTTTTTACAAGTCCTTTAGCAAGTGCTGGGTCTTCAGTCTGTTCACAAACTGCTACCTTATAGCCTCTGTCGACAAGTCTAGAAATATAAGTTTCTGCAACGTGATGAGGCACACCGCACATTGGCGCTTTTTCCTCAAGGCCGCAATCCCTTGCTGTAAGAGCTATCTCCAGCTCACGCGAAGCAATAATGGCGTCGTCAAAAAACATCTCATAAAAGTCGCCCAGCCTAAAAAATAGCAGGGCATCCTTATATTCATTTTTAATATCCATATACTGCTGCATCATGGGCGTTAATTGGCTCATTACAACCTCCACTAAATAAGAGAACCTTCCAAAGTAAAAGTCTTAGCATTTTCAATTTCTACATTTACTATATTTCCTATAAGCCTTTCATGTCCTTTAAAGTGAACCAACTTTGCACTTTCAGTTCTTCCACTCAGCATGAAAGGATCGTTTTTACTTACTTCTTCAACTAACACTTTTTGTACAGTTCCAATAAGTTTCTGATTTAGTTCGAGACCTATAGGATGCATTGCATCCAGAAGCTTTTGGAACCTTTGGTGTTTAATTTCATCGGGAACCTGCTCTGTCATTCTGGCAGCAGAAGTGCCTTCTCTCACTGAATACAAAAATGTGTATGCAGAGTCAAATTTAATCTCCTGGCACAGCTTAACAGTATCCATAAATTCCTCATCAGTCTCGCCAGGGAAACCTACAATTAAATCCGTAGTAAGTGCGATATCAGGAATAATACTTCGAACCATCTCAATTTTCTTGATATAGTCTTCTCTGGTGTAGTTTCTGTTCATAGCTCTCAGCACCCTGTTACTACCTGATTGTACAGGTAAGTGAAGGTGCGGAGAAAGTTTTTTTAGGCTTCCATAAGCTTCTGCTAACTCAGGCGAAAAATCCTTTGGATGAGAAGTCATAAATCTGACTCTCTCTATTCCGTCAACCTTGTCTATGTCTTTCAATAAGTCTGTAAAGCTGTAGGTTCTCTCAAGAGTCTTGCCGTAAGAGTTAACATTCTGGCCAAGCAGAGTGATTTCCTTAGTTCCATTCTTTGCAAGCCCTTCGATCTCAGATAAAATGAGTTCAGGATCCCTGCTCTTCTCTCTTCCTCTGGTATATGGAACAATACAGTAAGTACAGTAGTTGTCACAACCATACATTATATTTACATATGATTTATAGGAATACTTGCTCAAAGCATCTACTGATTCCTCAATTTCTCTGGTATCCTCTACAATATCCACAACGGTTTTTCCGGTTTCGTGAAATCTGTTTAAAAGCTGTGGAAGTTTATGGATGTTATTAGTTCCAAAGACAATGTCTATATGTCTGTGTTTGCTTAAGAAAAACGTCCTGATATCCTCTCTTTGCATCATACATCCACACAGGGCGATAATCGTATCAGGCTTTCTCCTCTTAAGCTCCTTAAGCTCACCAAGTTGTCCAAACACCCTGTCCTCTGCACTCTTTCTCACAGCACATGTATTAAAAATAATTAGATCTGCCTCTTCCTTGTCCTCAGTTGCAGAATAACCCATATTCTCAAGTATCCAGGCTATCTTTTCAGAGTCTCGTTCATTCATTTGGCAGCCAAAAGTGTTGATTAAGAACTTATTCATTAAATACTACTCTCCTCAAATTTACAATGTTGTTTAAAGCTTTTCCTCTAAATAGCCGTTTAATAGGGCTATACAGTTAGAAATGTCCTCTTTAGAAGCCATTTCAATGGTAGAGTGAACATACCTAGTTGGTATTGAAATTACACCTGAAGGCACACCAGCTCTTGTTACGTGAATAGCACCAGAGTCAGTACCTCCAAATTCTAATACCTCAAGCTGATATGGAATGTTTTTCTCTTTTGCAACGTGAATCAGCCTTTCCTTTACAAGTGGATGCGAGATCACTGAATTATCTTTTACCTTGATAGCTGCTCCCTTGTGAAGTCCTACAGCAAAACGCTTAGCTTTAGGAGTATCTCCATGTGCTGTTACGTCCAGCGAAAGCCCTATATCTGGATCAATCCCATAAGCTGCAGTCATAGCACCGCGTGTACCTACTTCTTCCTGTACAGAAAATACGAAATACAGGTCGTTATCGGTCTTAAGGCCTGATTTTATCGACTCTATAGCTACATAGCATCCAACCCTGTCATCTAGATACGGAGTGAACACAACATCTTTATTTTCACTGTATTCAGCGTGGTATACGCATATGTCACCTATAGAAACAAGTTTTTCAGCTTCTTCTTTAGAATGAGCACCTATATCAATATACATATTTTCAAGCTTTAACTTTGATATATCGTCAAGTGGCTCAGCGAAAATTGCCCCTATAGTCTCGTTTTCAAAAATTACTCTCTGACTAAATGAGACCAGCGCACTGATTCCACCTATATTTCCAAATCTTAAGAATCCTTCTTTATCTATATCAGTGATAATAAGGCCAATTTGGTCCATGTGAGCGGATATCATGACCTTTTTCCCAGTGCCTATTTTATGTGCAATAAGATTTCCAAGTGCATCTGTGTAAAGTTCGTCCACGTAATCCTCTATTTCAGCAGCTATTACTTCTCTGATTCTCTCTTCTCTGCTTGAAGGACCGTAAACTGATACTATCTTTTCTAAAAGTTCACTGTTAAAAGTCATTATAAAGCCTCCCTTTCCAAATTTGAAACTAAAGCCTTCAGCAATGACAGCGTACTGTCGTAATCATCCTTAGAAATTACTGAAAGTGGACTGTGAATATACCTGGTTGGAACTGAAATGGCACAAGTCTTACTCCCAGTCTTGGAAATATGAATTTTGCCTGAGTCATTTCCACCCATAGCTGTTTTTCTGTATTGGTACTTTATATTTTTATCCTCAGCAATTTTAGCAATTTTGTCGATTAATTTCCTGTCGTAAATAGTAGTCCTGTCAGCAAGAGAAATAGCTGGACCTTCACCTAAGGTAGTTGGTATATGATGTGAGTCTAAATCTGGCATTTCGTAGCAGATTGTACCTTCTAAGATAATTGCAACATCGGGCTCAACAGAGAAAGCAGCAGGACCTGCACCTACTAGGCCTATTTCTTCCATTACAGTAAACACAGCAAACACTTCAGTAGATGGCTTTGACTTAAGATAGTCAATAAGAACAGAACATCCAACCCTGTTGTCCAATGCTTTTGCCTTTATTTTTCCATCGCCAAATTCTTCGTATTCGGTGTCGAAAATTACAAAATCCCCGATTGATACGTGCTTAGAAGCTTCTTCTTTTGAGTCGCAGCCAATATCAATATATAGCTCGTCTATTCCTAGAACCTTTGTCCATTCATCTCTCCTTTGCAAGTGAATGGGCTTGGATCCAATGACACCTTTAATTTTTTCTTTTCCAACCCTAACTGTCTTTGATACCAGAACTCTTTTATCTATTCCGCCAACGGGAGCAAACTTCAATAATCCATTGCTGTCAATATCCTTTATCATCAGCCCAACTTCATCCATATGGGCTGTAATCATAAGTCTTCCACTGGCAGGCCTATTTCCGCTCTTATAAGCGATAATATTGCCAATCCTGTCAACTCTTATTGAATCAGCGAAGGGTTTTATTTCTTCTATTATTATGTCTCTTACTTCTTTTTCATTTCCAGATACACCGGCTGCTTCAGTAAGTCTCTTTAAAAGCATAGCAGTCCCTCCATTTCATCCTCTTTAATAGAGTTAATAAAGTGAGCGATAAGCCTAGCAGAATGGTGAATATCTCTCAAATCAAGAGTTTCAACAGAAGTGTGCATATATCTTAAGGGAATAGAAACCAACAATGTAGGAATTCCATCCCTAGTAATCTGCATTGCCCTTGCATCGGTACCAGTAGGCCCAGGAGCCACATCTGTTTGATAAGGTATTCCGTACTTATCTGCAGTTTCTGTAAGTCTCTTCCTCAAGCCTGGGTGAATATTTCCCCCGATTGCAAGACCAGGTCCCTTGCCTAGCTCAATAGATTCGTATACACTGAGTTCAGGTGTTCTGCCAAAGCCTACGTCTACAGCTATGCCCAAATCAGGGTCAATAGCATAAGTAGAAGTGTGAGCTCCACTCATAGTTTCCTCTTCAAGCACGGTTGCAACAGCATATACATCAGCATAATGTTTCATATCCTGCAGCTCTTTTAAAACTTCATACAGGGTGACGACACCCGACCTGTTGTCCATTGCTTTGCCGGTAACTCTTTCATTTAAGAGTCTCTCTGTCTTCCTTTTAACGGTAATTGTATCTCCTAAAGAAACTTTTCCTTCGAGCTGTTCCTTAGTAAATCCAGTATCTATAATCATGTCTTCAAGTTTGATTGCCTTGTTTTGCTCTTTTGCATCTTGCAAATGAGGAGGCTTGGATCCAATTACTCCCAATATATCTTCATTGCCATGTATGGTCACTTCCTGACCTATAGAAGTTCTGGGGTCAATACCACCTATACTGGTAAATCTCAAGAATCCGTTGTCTTCAATGTACTTCACCATAAAACCTATCTCATCTACGTGTGCAGCAAGCATAATTTTAACTTTCCCGTTTGAAGTGCCTTTTTTATGAGCAATTATATTACCCAGCCTGTCGATATTGACAGTGTCAGACAGCGAACCTAATGCATCTGTAACAGCTTTACCCATGCTGAATTCAGAGCCTGATACGCCATGTGCGTTGGTGAGCTTTTCAAGCAACTCAAATTTGTCCAATCTCAACCCTCCCTAAGTAATGAAAAATGGGTTAAATAGAATTTAACCCATCCGAATAGTGCAGTCTTAGTTTCAAAGATTACTCTTCTTCTGATTCAACAGTCTCTTCTAAAACTTGCTCTGTTTCCTCCTGCTCTTCTTCAACAGGCTCTTCTACTGTTTCCTCAACAGCTTCTTCAACTTCTTCAGTTTCTTCTTCGACCTCTTCAACAGCCTCAACTTCAGGTGCTTCAGCTTCTACTTCAACAGTTTCTTCTACAGCTTCTTCTACTTCAGCAACTTCTTCTGGCTCTTCAGTATCTTCAACTGCATCTTTAGCACTAAGGCTTATCTTTTTATCTGCTTCATTTATTTCAGTTATTTTGACCATTATCTTTTGTCCAAGGTTTAGAACATCTGATGGTTTTTCTACGTGTTCCTTAGAAATCTGAGAAACATGCAGTAGTCCGTCAACTCCCTTAATAACCCTTACAAAAGCTCCAAAGTCTAGTATGTTGACAACTTCACCTTCAAGAATGTCACCAACTTTGTATTCTCTCATAAATACTTCCCATGGTTCTTCAGTAGTTTGTTTAAGTCCTAGTGAAATCCTGTTTCTCTCTACATCGAAAGCAAGAACTTTAACTTCAACTACATCGCCCTCTTTAAGAATATCTGATGGGTGTTTAACCCTGTACCATGCCATGTCAGAAATGTGAATAAGACCGTCAATACCTCCAAGGTCTACAAAAGCTCCAAAGTCAGTAAGTCTTTGAACGGTTCCTGTCAGGATTTTATCTACTTCTATTGTCTCCCAGAGAGCCTTTCTCTTAGCTTCAACTTCAACTTTTTCAATAGCTTTTCTTGAAAGAATCATTCTTCTCTTTTGTATGTCAAAATCTATAATCTTAGCCTTAAGAGTCTGACCCTTAAACTGATTGAGATCTGAAACGTAGTTCAAAGAAATTTGAGAAGCAGGCATAAAACCGTTTACAGAGTTAACCATAACAGTCAGTCCACCCTTAACAGCGTTGATAACCTTAGCTTCAACAGTCTCTTCATTCTTGAAAGTTTCTTCAAGAACTTCCCAGTCCTTAATAAATCCAACTCTTTTCGCAGAAAGAACAACGTTTCCTTCGCCGTCATCAAGCTTTACTACAAATACGTCAATTTCGTCGCCAACCTTGTAAAGATCCTTTGGCTTAGCGTCAGATTCCTTTGACAGCTCTTCTCTTGGAATTATACCATCACTTTTGTAGTTGATATTTACCATTACTTCATTGTCTGTTACATAAAGCACAGTACCCTTAAGAACTTCTCCCCTATTGATTCTCTTGAAGGAGCTATCGATAGCTTCCATCATCTCATCTTTGTTGTAGTTCTCCATTACCTTAACAGCCTCCTTAATAATCCGATCAGGTGTAGATGCACCTGCGGTTACTCCTATTGTATTAAAATTTTGTAGCTCTTGTAAAGCTAAATCTTCAATTGTTTCTATTTGATACACGTTGTCACAGAATTTCCTGCTTATCTCAGCCAGCTTGGCAGTATTAGAGCTTGTTTTGCCCCCTATAACCACCATGGCATCGACTTTTGCAGCCAGTTCGGCAGCTGCTTCCTGCCTCACTTTTGTTGCATTACAGATAGTGTTGAAAACGACAGTTTCACCCGCTTTCTCTTCAACTATCGCCGTAAGCTGCTCAAACTTCTCCAGCCTGTTAGTAGTCTGTGAAACTACGCAGACTTTCTCCATCTGAGGAAGAGCATTTGCTTCCTCTTCAGAGTTTATAATAAATGCACTGTTTTCACACCAACCGTTTATTCCAATTACCTCAGGGTGGTCTGACGTGCCAATTATCACTATTTGATAACCCTTGTTGTTGTATTCTTCGACCTTTTTATGGACGGATATAACGTATGGACAAGTACAGTCCACAACTTCAAGCCCTAAACCAATAGCTTCTTCAAGCGTTGCTTTTGGAACTCCATGAGCACGAAAAATCAAATTACCCTCTTCCAGGTCGTCAAAATTTTCAATAGTTATAAGTCCCTTTTTCTCAAGTTCTTCCACAGCCTGCGGATTGTGTATCAGCGGACCGTATGAATATACAGCTCCCTCTGTCTTGTCGAGTTCATCTTCAGTCATCTTGACTGCTCGTTCAACTCCAAAACAGAAGCCTGCATTCTTAGCAATAATGATTTCCAAATTTTAGCCTCCTAATGCATATATCTTAGCCAAAATAACCTGGCTTATTTCCTCATATTTTTCATTGTCGTGTTTCCCTGGAAACTGCTCAGCGTAGTTTTCAGGTTTTCCAATGAATATTTCAAGCTTTGAAAACAATTTGTACTGACTTCTGACGTAAACAGGCAATACAGGTGCATTTGCTCTCATAGATAAAAGTGCAACGCCTGATTTAGCGTTAGCAGGATCATATCCACTTACACGAGTACCCTCGGGGAATATTCCAAGAACTCTATCGTCTTTAAGAATTCTAAGAGCTGTCTTTACTGCAGAAACGTCTGCAATCTGTCTGTCTACAGGGAAAACTCCAAGCCAAGTTACAATTGTTTTTAATATCTTGTTTTCAAATAGCTCTTTTTTCCCCATCCAGGAAATCTTACGTGGGAAAAATGCAGCAATTGCCAATGGATCCCAGTTGCTCTGATGATTGCCACAAACAACAAGCTTTCCATCATCTGGTACGTTCTCAGTACCGTGCACCTCAACTTTTAGCGTAAGCCTAAAAATAAACACAAATAATACCTTTGCAAAAGTATAAAACAAACTTAATCTGCTCCCTTCACAATTGAGATGACATAATTAACTGCTTCATCGATGCTCATATCTGTGGTGTCTACGAGAACGGAATCATCAGTCAGAGTAAGTGGCGATTCAACCCTCGTACTGTCTATCTCATCGCGCCTTTTAATCTCCTCGACAACTCCTTCAAGAGTTATGTCAGTGACGCCCTTTTCAAGCAATTCCAAATATCTTCGCCTTCCACGTTCTTCAGCTGTTGCTGTAATAAAGAACTTGTAGTCAGCATCGGGAAGCACTACAGTAGTAATATCCCTGCCATCCATGACGACAGATTTAGACTTGCTCATATTCTGCTGAATGCAGACCATTTTTTCTCTTACGCCCTTAAAGCTAGCAATATACGAAACATTAGTACTAATCCTATTCTCGCGAATTGCTTCATCGACAGGTACATCATCAAGATAGATTCGATTATCTTTGAAATCTATAATGGAATTATCAAGTATCTTAAGAACGACTTTCTCATCCTTTGGGTCTTCTCCAAGTTCAAGAACCTTTAAGGTCAGAGCTCTGTACATTGCTCCTGTGTCGACGTATTCAAAACCTAGCTGTGAAGCAATAATCTTTGCCACAGTGCTCTTACCTGCGCCCGCAGGGCCGTCTATTGCTATCGAAACATGAGCCATCCAGCTGCCCCCTATACAGAAATAACCACCATATGGTGGCTTTTATACCCTATATAATTATATAATATCAGCCAGTAGTAAACAAGCTATTTATGCATTAATTCCAGCCAAATATCCAGTTGAATACGCTATCTGAAGATTGTAGCCGCCAGTCAGTGCATCGACGTCGATAACCTCTCCCGCAAAGAACAGTCCAGGCAGAATTTTTGACTCCATAGTCGATGGATCTATTTCTTTTACACTGACACCACCTGATGTAACAATTGCTTCTGAAATTGGTCTGAATCCTTTGAAGTCCATAGGAAATCCCTTAATTGCATTAATTAGAGACAATCTCTCTTCTCTTGTAATCTGATTTACAGTTTTCTCAGGGAAAATTCCAGAAATGCTAATTACCACAGGAATAAGTTTCTGTGGTAGAAGGTCTCCAAGAGCATTTTTAAGCTGCTTATTAGCGTATAATTGAAAATCTCTTAATATTCTTCTATCTAAAGTCTCAATATCCAGAGCTGGTTTAAGGTCTAATTCTAACCTAATTTTCCCCTTAACCCTGTTAATATTATTGCTGGTCGTTAAGACAATTGGCCCCGATATCCCAAAGTGTGTAAAAAGCATCTCACCAAATTCATCGTAAATGAGTTTACTGCCATCGTAAGTCTTCAAAGAAACATTCTTAAGAGAAAGTCCCATAAGATCTTTCAACCATGTATTATTTAGTTCAATTGGAACCAGAGAAGGCTTTAATTCTGTAATAGAATGACCAAACGACTTAGCAAACTTATAGCCATCCCCTTCAGATCCTGTTACAGGATAACTTGCGCCACCTGTTGCAATAATAAGCTTATCAAAAATTAGTTGTTCTCCTGTAACAAAAACAACTTTAAAAGAATTGTCCTCATAAAAAATATGACTCACTTTAGAGTCGAATCTAATATTTACTTTGTTGTCCTTCAAATATCTTTCAAAGGCCTTTATAACGTCGCTTGACTTGTCGCTTTCAGGAAATACTCTATTGCCCCTCTCAACCTTTGTCTTAATACCATAAGTTTCTAAGAGTTCAATTATCTGTTCATTTGTAAATGTATAAAGACTGCTATATAAAAATTCTTTATTGCTGATTATATTATCAAAGAAGTCTTCAATAGATGATGCATTTGTAATATTGCACCTACCTTTGCCAGTTATAAACAGCTTTTTGCCCAACTGTTTATTTCTTTCAATCAAAGTAACTTCTTTGCCATTAGCTGCAGCTGTCCCAGCAGCAATAATTCCAGCTGGACCACCGCCGATTATTCCAATTTTTACAGACATGATAACTCCCCTTCCTATTAGGATATTATACCAAAAAATAGAAGAGGATGTTTATCATTTATGATAATATTTGTTATGACTATTGACACTAAAATTAAAGCCCATACATATTAAATGTACAGGCCTTTAAAAATTTACTATTGATTATCTTCTTCGTAAATACTATATTTCTTCCACACCTTCTCAAGTTCTACAAAGTAAGGCGTAATATCTTCTCCCTTAGTTCCCGATAGTGCAATAATAAAAGCATTTATAAGGCTCATCGGTGCAACTAGAGAGTCGACAAACGAAAGCATATCACTTCTCGCAATCAAGGTCATGTGCGCTTTTGTCGCGGCTGGAGATATCAAACTGTCAGTAAAACTAATGATTTGACATCCGTTTCCCATGACATACTCCATTGCCTCTAATGTACGCCTTGAATATCTGGGATATGTAATGCATATTACAACGTCTCCCTCTCCTGCTCGGGTGAGCTGTTCGAATACATCGTTAGCTCCCGGTTCTACAAGCTTTACATTGTCAAATAAAAAGCTAAGGTAGAAGTTGAGATATCCAGATAAGAAGGATGAACTCCTCAATCCAAGTATGTACACGTTTTTACTTTTTGAAACCTGTTCAACAGCCTTATAAAAAACTGGCAGATCGATTTCAGTAAGAGTCTTCTTCAAATTCTCAATATCTTTTTCAATTACTCTAGAAATTGAGTTTTCATTCTTTGTAAATTCATCGGACAGGCTGATCCTCTGAACAGTCGTTAGCTTGTTCCTAATGACCTCCTGAAGCTCCCTTTGAAGCTCCCTGTATCCATCGTAACCTATGGCAATGGCAAATCTTACCACAGTTGACTCGCTGACACCAAGAATTTCACCAAGAGCTGCGGCAGTCATAAATGCAGCTTTGTCGTAGTGATTGATCATGTATTCTGCTATAATCTTTTGACCTTTGCTTAGGCGTGGATACTTGTCCTGTATAATTTTGATAACATCATGACTATTAGACATTCTACACGGCCTTTCTAAGAAATTAGGTTAAAACCCTCTACAAGAGCTTTTTTGTTTAGCTCTTCTGTTCCCTTAGGTACTCGTGAAAGCACTGCTTTTTCCAATGATTCTTCACTGACTATTCCAGTAATTTTGTAGATTGCACCCAAAGCAATGATATTTGCAACCATTGGCTTTCCAAGTTTATGTTCTGCAGTATCTAAAATGGGAACACTATAAACTTTAATGTCGTCTCTTTCTGGTGTTTCTACAGAGCTATCAATGACAAGTATGCCCCCCGATCTTAAGTCGGTCAAATACTTATCACATGAAAGCTGTGTCATAGCCAAAAGGAAGTCACATTTGTCGACCTTAGGAAATTTAATCTCGTTCTCACTAATAATTACTTCTGCTTTACTCGCTCCGCCTCTTGCCTCCGGACCGTAGGATTGTGACTGAAGTGCGTTCTTACCATCTAGTATTGCTGCTTCCGCCAAAATGATACCGCCAGTTATAAGCCCTTGTCCCCCTGATCCTGACAACCTCATTTCCCAACGCTTCATATTAATCCACCTTCCTTACTCTTTCGATAAGTTTATCGTACTGTTCAGCGTACTCAGGCCTTTCTGAATGATGAAGCTTTCCTACCATAAATTTGCCTTCTTTTTTCTCATCTGGAAGTTTGTCCCATGCAGCCTTAATAATAGCGTGTTCCTTAAGGTACTCTACCATATCAACTGCATTACCTTTCTTGTTCTTTCTTCCATAATATGTTGGGCATGTGGACATAGCCTCTACAAATGAGAAGCCTTTGTTCATAATTGCCTCTTGTATGTTCTTTTCAAGCATATTCGCTGCATAAATAGTTCCTCTTGCAACGTAAGATGCACCCGCTGCCTGAGCAAGATTACACAGGTCAAAGTTCGGATCAATGCTTCCATAAGGAGCAGTAGTTCCCTTGTCTCCAGTTGGAGTAGTTGGCGAGAACTGACCACCAGTCATACCGTAAGTATTGTTGTTAAATACAATAGTAGTAAGGTCAATATTTCTTCTGCACGCATGGATAAGGTGATTACCACCAATAGCAGAAGAGTCGCCGTCTCCGGTAATAACGATAACGTGCAGGTTTGGATTGGCAAGCTTAATTCCTGTTGCAAATGCAATTGCCCTGCCATGAGTTGTATGCAATGTATTAAAATCTAGGTAACCAGGAGCTCTGGATGAACAACCAATGCCTGACACGATACAGACGTCATTCTTATCCAGACCAAGAGCATCTATAGCTTTGACAATAGCCCTAGTAATGATACCATTACCACAGCCTGGACACCAAATATGAGCCAGATTTTGAGTTCTGAAATAATTAGTAACTAATTCACTAGGCATTTTGGTCCTCCTTTACAAAATCTACAATTTCTTCAGGAGCTATTATGTCTCCATTGAATTTACCAAACTTTTCAACTCTACAATTCTTACCTGCTATTCTGTCTATTTCTAAGAAGTATTGGCCTGCATTTAATTCTATTACATACATAGCATCAAGTTGTTCGCTCAATTCAGCTATTCTTTTGTCTGCTGATGGCCATATGGTAATTGGTCTGAAAAGACCTGCCTTAATTCCGTTTTCTCTCAGTTCGTCAACAGCAGCCATTGCTGATCTAGCAATAGAGCCAAAAGATACAATACCAATTTCTGCATCTTCCATTTTGTATTCTTCATAAGTAACTATGTCGTCTTTATTGTCTTCAATTTTATTGATAAGTCGTCTTAATAGCATATCAGCTACTTGCTCATTTCCACTTGGAAAACCAGTTTCTCCGTGTACTAAGCCAGTAACGTGGAATCTGTAACCAGTTCCAAAAGCTGCCATCTCAGGTACAATATCTCCCTCGTTGACTTTAAATGCCTTGTATTCTTCAGGTGAAACACTTGGTTTCTTTCTGTCGATGATTTCAACGTCGTCATCTTCTGGAATTTCAATTTTCTCTCTCATGTGTCCAATAATTTCATCAAGTAGTAAGATAACTGGAGTTCTGTACTTCTCAGCTAAGTTGAAAGCTCTTATAGTAGTATAATAAATTTCCTTTACTGATGATGGATATAACGCGATGATTGAGTGATCGCCGTGAGTTCCCCATCTTGCCTGCATGATATCTCCCTGTGCAGGTGATGTTGGAAGGCCAGTACTTGGACCACTTCTCTGAACGTCAACGACCACTAATGGAGTTTCAGTTATAATGCCGTACCCTATGTTTTCCTGCTTGAGGCTGAACCCTGGTCCTGATGTAGCAGTCATTGACTTAAAGCCTGCTAGTGAACCACCAAGAGCCGCTGCAATACCAGCTATTTCGTCTTCCATTTGTATAAACTTACCGCCAATCTTTGGCAGCTCTTCTGCTGAAAGTTCTGCAATTTCGGTTGAAGGAGTTATAGGATATCCTGCGTAAAATTTCATTCCAGCCTTCAAAGCGCCAGCGACGCATGCTTCATTACCCTGCATCAATTTTATCGCCATAATTAATTCCCCCTTAAGTAGATTGCATAGTCCGGACATCTTAATTCACATTGCCCACACTGTATACAGGCTTCGATATTTACTATCTCAACCTTCCCATTTTCTATTGCAAGCACGCTTTTAGGACAAAAAGCTACGCAAATTCCACAGCCCTTACACCATTCTTTCTCGACGGTCACAATCTTTTTCTTCTTTTCAGACATGGTTTCGCCTCCCATAGAATACTCATTTCCTTCTACCTTAATAATAGCAAATGGAAAACCGTTTTGCAAGTTTTGTTTCATATTTGTGTTAATAAATATAATTCTGCAAGGAAGCTTGCAAACGATTGAATTTATCAACATTTGAAGGGATTCCTTGACAAGATGTTGTCAATAATTCTTTTTCGTCATAAAAAAATCGCACCCCTGAGGATGCGATTTTCTGTAAATTATTTTGTTTCAATTAATATCTTTTACTTTATTAGTCTTCTTTTTTCCTTAATACTAAACCTAATCCAATGATTAATGCTCCTAATCCACTTGCGATTGCTGGATTAACTGCGCCAGTCTTTGGAAGTGTTGCCTGTGGTACTGGTTCTTCCGGTACTTCAACTACTTCATCAATTACTGGTGGAAGAACTGGAGCTTCCGGAATTGGTTCTTCATCTACATCTTGAATTTCCGGAACATCTGGTGTCTCTGGTACAGCTGGTCTCTCAGGTCTAGGTCTACGTGGTCTTCTTGGTCTTTCTGGAGTTTCGTCGTCCTTTACTGGAGGAGGTGGATTATCTTCGTCGTCGCCTCCAGGGATTTTCTCATTTCCAACAGGCTGATAACCGTCATCACCTTCATAGACGCAGACTTCGAAAACTGTATCTATGGCTTCATAGTCCTGCGGTGCAGTAAGCTCTCTTACCTCGTAGCAACCGTAAGGAACGTTTGTAAATACAAGGTCTCCATTCTTATCAGTTGTTCCAATTGCTGTATAAAGTGCAGGTAGTGCAAATGCAGCAAAAGCAACTGGCCCTTCTGGTTGATCTCCACTTTTTATTATTTGCCTAATCTCAAATACTGCACCAGCCAGTCCTTTTTCAGTTTTGTTGTCATATTTGTATATTTCTATCTTGCCTGTTCCTGGTTCTGGTACTTCCGGATCATTTTCGACATAAATTTCTACAGATGTTATCTCTACGTCAAGTGTAACATTAGAAATATTATTATCCTTTATATAACCACTTGGTGCCTCAAGCTCAGTAATTATATATTCACCATAAGGCAGGTCATTAAATTCTACAACTCCATTTGATTCAGTGATTCCTGTTATTCCCTCTGTGGAGCCTATCATTTTAACTTCGAACTCAGCTCCAGCCAAGGGGCTTTTAGTTTCTGAGTCAATCTTTGTAATAGTAATACTTCCTGTAGGATCTGGCGTTTTGTCAATTTCTGGATTATAGAAATAAAGTTCATGATTTAGTTTATTACTTTCTATAATAACAGTTTTTTCAGTAATTTTCCCAAATTGATAACCATCAGGAGGAGTTATCTCTTTTACGGTATATGTTCCTAATTCAAGACCACATATTGCCCACATACCATCATCATCTGTAATAGCTTCTTCAATATGCAGAGTTCCATCTTTATAGATTTCAAAAACTGCTCCTTCAAGTGAAATTTCACCAGTATCATCTTTTTTAAATATTTCTATGCATCCAGTCGGATCAGTTATTTGCTCAGGCCGAGCACCACCTGTTGGAATCTTGAAATCTTCTACAAAACCTTGTGCTGCCAAGGTTGTATCACCGTTCATTGGTTTTGGATTTCCATCATGACATTCAGTCTTAAGTATTAGGGTATACTTCAGTGTTAAAGTATCACCTTCACCTAATGTAATGTCTGTCACTCTTATCGTATCACCTGTCACAGCCTGCAGAGTTGCTTCAGCCCCGGCAGATTTTGTAAGAACAGGATTGCCCTCCAGTTCAAAACATTCACCAATTGGGTCTGTAATTGTTCCATTGACAATTGTCTTAGTGACAGTACCACCTATCAGAGCCAACATAGCATTAACCAAGCTCACATTATAAGCATCAAGATAGTAATTTGTGACATTTGTGGTATTAGAGGATATATCCTTCAATAATTGTCTTGCAGTAGCTTCCGGTGCTCCAGTAGTAGTACCAAAAGCTATTCCAATGGAATAAATCGTAATTCCACTGTTCTTAATTGTAGTAGCTGCTGATTTTGTTCTAGTTCCGTGTTGTGTTGTATACTCACTCCCATTACCTGAAACAGAGCTACCGTTAAAACTATAGGTAGGTGCACCATCTGAAAGTAAAATAATTACTTTACTACTATCAGAATTGTCAAACATAGTAGCTGCTTCTATTAAAGCATTCTGAGTAAAGGTTCCACCCTGACCGTTGCTTGAGTCACTTCTGCTTGGTCTTCCATTAAGAATATCGGTTACATTAGTAGTCAAAGGTACTCTAGCCTTTGGATATGATGCTACTTTATTATTAATTCCCCAGAATGATAGTAACCCTATTCTTACACTATCATTATATTGTGGCAACAGACTGTTAACAAAACTATCGATAGCATCATTTGCAGCTTCTTGTCCTCCATTTTTCAGCATACTATTTGAATTATCCAGGACAATCACGATGTCCAACTTATTTGTTACGCTAATTGACTCACCCTCTGCTGTTAGAGTCACTTCAAATTTATCATTAACTAACTCTGCGGTTTTGCTAATTTTCCCCTGAGAAAATGTAGTTTCTCCGCCTTGATAGCCCAAGAAATATTCTGGAGCTATAGCTGCACTAAAAGACAGCCCACCCATTCCCATTATCATTGAGAATACGGTTATAAGTACTAAAAATCTCTTTATATTCTTATTCAATTCTTACACCTCTCTTTCTTAATTTTAAGTATTTCTTTAATTTTAATTAGTTCACCTATTATAAAAAACCCCCCTTTTATAAATACTTCGTTAGAACTCTATTTCTTTGTTACTTAAATATTACACCTTGAGTGTTTTATTACAGTTTGATATCAGTTTTAATTCAGTTTTATTTGTAACAATGACAAAATGAAACTGTTGTCTGAATATTAAAACAAAAAACAGACTGCATGTAATGCAGCCTGACAGTCATTGCTAACGCTTTAGACTCATAGCTTTGCGTCGCTGATTTTCATCAGTTTTGCCAATTGTCTGATATCTTATTATCTTTAATTTTATTTTACCCAAATTATTTAATTCAATTCAAAATAAAAAAAGCGTACCCGAAGGTACGCTTGATTTATAGCTTATTAATCATCTTTTCTTCTTGTTATTAAACCTAATCCTAATACCAGTACTCCAAGTCCGCTAAATACTATCGGGCTCATTGCTCCAGTCTTTGGAAGTGTAGCTTGTGGAATTGGTTCTTCCGGTACTTCTTCTACTACATCTTCAACTTCTGGTGGAGCTTCTGGAACCGGTTCATCTGGAATTTCTGGGGTTTCAGGTACTTCTGGTACTTCTGGTACTTCTGGAACCTCAGGTCTTTCAGGTCTAGGTCTTCTTGGTCTTCTTGGTCTTTCAGGCTGCTCTGGAATTTCTGGTTCGTCTGGATCATCTCCTGGATCATCTCCCGGATCTTCTTCTTTCTCATTGAATACTTGAATATATTCAACTGATCCTTCTTCACCTTCTACAAGTTCAACTCTGTCTATCTCGCCTTCAATTTTAATATATCCATTCGGTGCTTTAACTTCTTCTATGATATATTCTCCAAAAGGTAATCCATGAAATTCTGCGTATCCTGAACTATCTGTAGTTTCAGTTTTAGAAAATTCGCTGTCAACCAATCTTACTCTAAACTTAGCACCACTTAATACTTCTTCTTCTGAGTTAAATTTTTGGATTATGATACTGCCAGTTGGATCGTCAGATTCTTCCTCTTTCTCGTTAAAGAATGAAACTGTGCGGTTTGGATTGTTTTCTGTGAGTTCAACTTCTTCAGAACCCTCTCCCAATAGATACCCTTCTGGTGGTGTGACTTCGATTATCTCGTACTCACCTAATTCTAAATCTTCTACTTTTACTGAACCACCTAGTCCAGTTTCAACAGTATCTATTAATTCGTCACCAAGCCATATTTCAAATTCTGCACCTTTAAGTGGTGTATTCTCATTTTCACCGAATTTGAAGATTTCTATACTACCTTTTGGACCTGGTTCATTATCGTCTTCTGGTTCTGGTCCTTTTCCTTCTGGAACATTAAATTCATCTGAAAAGTCTTCTGATACTATTGTAGTCTCCCCATTCATTGGGAACCATGACTCACCTACATACTCTTCATCTTCTTCCAGTAATTCAAGTACATATTTTATTTGTACCCAGTCACCAGCTCCAAGATTAAGTCCAGTAATCTTAATTTCAGTTTCAGCTGCATTTTTTGAAACAGCATATCCTGAAACTCCTGATGATGAATGTGTTGGCCCAGAAACTAATTTAAACATTGGACCAATAGGGTCAGTAACAGTTGCATTTGAGATTGTACCAGTTACTGATGCTGATATATTTTTAAGATAATTAGCCAAACTTACAGCATCGCTATTTCCTAAATATGATCCTTCTGATGAAACACCTTCTAACACTTCTTCTGCTTGTTCTTTAGTAGCTATCAGTCCGTATGGTGAACTCTTACTATACTGATCAGCTAGTTCTATACCAATACTGTAAATTTTGTAATTTTTTGGAGCTGCTTTAAGTGTATTTGCCATGCTAATTGTTGGTACTCCATGGTTTGATGAACCAATTAAAAATTTTGAACCTGTGCCACCGAGTGAGCTATAAGTTGGTACTCCATCACTCAGTAGAATTATTATCTTGTTATCTGCATTACTTAAATCCATTATCTCTCCAGCAAATTCTAATCCTTCCTCGGTTCTTGTTCCACCAGTAGCACTTGAAGGAAGTTTGCCTTTTAATGTTGATGCGCTAGTAGTAAAATATTTACCATATTGTGTGCTTGCGCTAGAATGCATTACTTTCTTACTAGCATTTGCACCAAATGTGACAAGTGCTACTTTAATATTGCTTCCTGAGCCAGTCAAAACACTGTCAACAAAATCCTCAATTGCATCGGTTGCGTGTTTCAATCTTGTTTTGCCATTGCTTTTATCGCTCATACTACCTGAAGTATCCAATACTAATACTATATCAGTAGTTTTATCAATTTCTTTATCTGCACCTTCAACTCTAAGAGTAACTTCGAATTGATTTTCATTAACTAACTCAGCAGACTTACTCAATTTACCTTCATCAATTTCTTTCACTATTGGACTTGGGTTTCTAACATCATAGCCTTCACTTATAATCGCAAATGATAGTCCACCCATTCCTAATACCATCGAAAATGCTGTTAACAAAACTAAAAATTTCTTAATATGTCTATTCATCTTTCACACCTCACTTTTTTAATAGTATGTACACTGATTTAGATTATATTTTGTAAGGGTGAATTCTATAATTGTATTTATATATTTATATCTTGCTATTTATGTACCCAAAAGATAGTTTTATAATGATTTAATTTTAATTTTATTTTAGTTTTATGTATAAAACATATGTTTATATAAACAATTGACAGTTGACAGTTGACAATTGACAATAAAAAGAGTGAAAGGATTAGATCCTTCACTTCGTTCAGGATGACAGGAAAGAGACGGAATGACAGAAAAACAGTGAATAGGTATCAGTGATTAGTGAATAGTAGAAAAACAGTGAATAAGTATCAGTGAATAGTGAATAGTAGAAAGACAGTGAATAAGTATCAATGAATAGTGAATAGTAGAAAGACAGTGAATAAGTATCAATGAATAGTGAATAGTAGAAAGACAGTGAATAAGTATCAATGAATAGTGAATAGTAGAAAAACAGTGAATAAGTATCAATGAATAGAAAAAAATAGGGCCAGCAAAGCTAGCCCCTACTATTCACTATTCACTTTTCACTGCATCTACACTGGATATGTCATTTCCTCTTCGTTCAGTAATTCTAGGTCTAATTTATACTTATCAGCCATACGTTGCTTAAAGAATGGTAATGCTACCTGTGGGAACAGTGCATAGCTCAGTACATCTTCGTCCTGCTCTATATATTGCTTAATGTCATTTCTGTAATTCTCCAGTTGTGGCTCAAGAAGATCTGCAGGTCTGCCTTCAAATACTTTCTCGTCTCCTATTATCTTCTTTTGTATCTCTTCAGATATAGGTGCTGCAGGCTTGCCATAAAGTCCCTTTACATAGTTCTTTGCTTCGTTTGGAACCATCTTATATCTTTCGCCTGTTATGACGTTAAATACTGCAGTTGTACCTACAAGCTGACTCATTGGAGTTACAAGAGGTGGATAGCCAAAGTCTTCTCTAACTCTAGGTATCTCTTTTAGTACTTCCTCAAACTTATCTTCTTTGCCTTGTGCCTTAAGCTGTGATACTAGGTTTGAAAGCATTCCGCCAGGTACCTGGTATTTAAGTGTATTTACGTCTACGTTTAGCATCTTAACATCTAGAAGCCCTTCAGATAGATATTTATCTCTCAACTCTCTAAAGTAATCTGAAATTTCAAGTAAAAGTTCAAGATTTATATCATCTGGATAGTACTCTGATCCTTCTAGTGAAACTATCATCGGCTCTGTAGCTGGCTGACTAGTCCCATTTCCTAGAGGTGATATTGCTGTGTCTACTATATCAGCGCCGGCTTCGATTGCTTTAAGGTATGACTGGTTAGCTACTCCACTAGTAAAGTGTGAATGTATCTCAAGTGGCAAATCAAGTTCTTTCTTGATTGCTTTTGTCAATTCATAAGCAGGATAAGGAAGCAATATACCTGACATATCCTTGATACAGATTGAATCAACACCCATCTTCGCCATTTCCTTTGCAACGCCAACGTAATACTCGTTGTTGTGCACTGGACTGACTGTATATGAAATAGCTCCCTGAGCGTGTCCGCCGTATTTTTTCGTCGCTTTTATTGAAGTTTCAAGGTTTCTAAGGTCATTAAGAGCGTCAAAAACTCTTACTATATCTATTCCATTTTCAATTGCCTTCTTAACAAACTCTTCAACTACATCATCTGGGTAATGCTTGTATCCAAGTAAGTTTTGTCCCCTTAAAAGCATTTGCAACTTAGTGTTTTTGAATGCCTTTCTCAGTTGACGAAGTCTGTCCCATGGATCCTCATTTAAGAAACGAAGACAAGAGTCAAATGTTGCTCCACCCCATACCTCAAGCGCGTGATACCCTACTTTGTCGAGCTTTTCAGCTATGGGAATCATATCCTTTGTACTCATTCTTGTCGCTATTAGCGACTGGTGCGCATCCCTAAAAGCTGTCTCCATAATTTTTACCTTTGCCATTACGCCACTCCCCTCATCTCAACGCCTATTACTACAGGCGGCTTATTTTTTTGATTTAAGAATTCAAACCTGAAAGTATTATACTTTATTTGATCCAGTTCCGACACAAATTCCATGACGGCACTGTATTCTTCCTCTCCGCCCTCGTGTCCTCTGTAACAGGTTATTGCCATCAAACCCTTAGATGACAACAACGTCAGAGACTCCTGTAGGCTTTTCAACGTAGTTTCTTTTTTTGTAGCAACGCTTTTATCCCCTCCTGGAAGATACCCAAGATTGTAGATGATAAAATCCACAGGACCTTCCACATGAGCGCAGATATTTTCGTGGCTGTCGTTGACCAATACCACTCTGTTTAAAAGCTCCTTAGCACCAAGTCTGAACTTAGTGGTTTCAAGAGCCTGTTCCTGAATGTCAAAAGCGTATACTTTTCCTTCGGGACCAACAGTCATAGCGAGAACTTCTGTATCATTGCCATTTCCTGCTGTCGCATCAATACAAATATTTCCTTGTTTTACATAACTCTTAATAATGAGCTCAGTAAATTGCAGTGCGTTGTTGAGCCTATCAGACTTCAAGGACATCACCTCCGCAACAACTGCATCCCTTATTGAAAAGTGCCTTCAAATCACAACGGTAGAATTTACCTTCTTCCTCAAAATTTACACTCTTGTGCAGAGCTTCGTTCTCCCAGCTGTAGATGTAATGATTGCCATTGAGCTCAAGCTTGTTCAATAGTGACCTCATTATAGCTTCTTCCATTCGCTGATCCTCAAAAAGAGGACTAACCTTTACAATTCCAAGAAAAAGCTTTCCTTCATCATAATAGGCTTCAGCTATTCCAAATAGTTTATCATCTTCATATCCACCAAAGAACAGGCCATTCTCGTGGACAATGTCGACTATATTGTTATGGTCGAGAAATTCTAAGAGCTCATTTTCATTGGAAACATCTTTAAATACCAGCATAATTATTTCTCCTTAAAGTGACCTGATATACTCCATTTCTTCATCGTTCAGGTATCGCCAATTACCGGGGTCTAAACCGCCCAGCTCCAACTGCCCAAAACCAATCCTCTTTAGCTTTTTGACAGGATGTCCAACTGCTTCACACATCTTTTTTACCTGTCTATTTCTGCCCTCGTGGATTTCAATGTCAAGAATAGAGTCATCTCCGTAGTTCTTAAGAATCTTTACTTTCGCCTTTGATGTCATTCTTCCATCTATTTTAACACCGTTTCGAAGCTTTTCCAATGCAATTCTATTAGGAAGCCCCTCGACGATTGCAATATACTTTTTAAACACCCTGTTGCGTGGATGTGTCAATTTTTGTGCCAATTCACCGTCATTTGTCAGCACCAATAATCCACTTGTATCGGAATCAAGCCTGCCTACAGGGTAAATTCTCTCCGTTACATCTTCAATCAGGTCGGTTACTACCAACCTTCCCTTCTCGTCACTTACAGTGGTTACTACTCCAACTGGTTTATTTAGCATGATATAAATTTTGTTCTTCTCTGGCTTAATGATCTTTCCATTGACGCTTACTTTATCTTTAACAGGATCTACGATAATTCCCATCTCTGTTACTATTTTCCCGTTTACTTTAACCTTGCCGCTTTTTATTAACTCTTCGGATGCCCTCCGCGAAGCAACACCACAAATCGCCATATACTTTTGCAATCTCATTTCTTCATTTGCCACCTTAAACACTCCCTTGTAATTCAGGATCACTGACAAAGCTCATTTCTTCCACAGGTGGCAGCTCTTCAAGCGATTCCAATCCAAAATATTTCAAAAATTCATCCGTCGTTCCATATAATATAGGCTTTCCTGGTTTATCCAGCCTTCCCATCTCTCGTACCAGTCGCCTGGTCATAAGAGTCTCTACACTTCTGTCGCTTTTCACGCCCCTTATATGATCAATTTCCGACTTAGTGACAGGTTGTTTATAAGCGATGATAGACAGAGTCTCAAGAGCTGCGTTGGATAAATTCTTTGTATTTCTATCTAATACAATGGTTTTTATCCACTCGTGATGCTCTGGTCTTGTTCCCAATTGATAGGACTCATTGAATTTTATGATCCTCAAGCCTCTTCGCTTAAAGTCAAATTCATCCTTCATCTCTTTTAGCAGTCTGTGGATGTCTTCTGTGCTTACTCCAAGCACCTTCGACAGCTCTCCTGCTTCTATTGGCTCTCCAAATGTGAATAAAAGCCCTTCAATTATTGATTTTAATTCACGTTCATCCATAAAATTAATCCTTCTTCTCTATAATTAAATCTGCATTTCTTCTGTCCTGTTTAACAGTAATCATCCTCAGCCTCATCATTTCAAGAAGTGACAGGAAGTAAGCGATTACCTTAGTGCGGCTTCTGCTCATTTCAATAAGAGTGCTAAATTTGAAACTTCCTCTTCCCTGAAGTAAAGAATGTATGTCTTCGTAACATTCTTCTAAAGTTATTTCTTCTCTTTCCAGTTCAAATATCGAAGCTGAAGGGTTCTTATACCTATACTTTTCAAGTATTCCACTTAGTGCAGAAACTAAATCGTCTATTTCAACAGCATTCAATTCATCAAAAGGATCTCTGAAATCGCTGATATCTTCTTGAGGTTTATAATACACTCTGCTAAATACTGACTCATTCTTTTTGAACTCCTGAGCAATTTCCTTATATAATTTATATTCAAGAAGCTTTCTCATCAGTTCTTCCCTGGGGTCAATTTCAATCTCTTCACCGTCAACAACAGCTAGTTCCTTTGGCAATAGCATCCTGGATTTAAGCTCCAATAGTGATGCAGCCATAAGGATAAAGTCACTAGCGACGTCAAGATTCATCTCCTCCCACATCTTAATGTGATCAATAAATTGGGAGGTTACGATATGTACAGGAATGTCGTATATGTCGATTTCATTTTTATCTATAAGAGTCAGAAGCAGGTCCAGAGGGCCTTCAAAAGCATCCATGCTCACTTCATAATCCAAGAGCTTGCCCTCCTTATAAAAGAATCCTGATAATCAGTGAATATGCAAAGTCCACCAATGGACCTAGTATCTTTTGAACCATATTTGTTGCAATAAGTCCTAGTAGTATAATGTAAAAATATCTTTCGTATTTATAGAAATAGTACTCTATTTTAGTTGGCAGCAGGCTAGCAACTACCTTTGAACCATCTAATGGTGGAAAAGGCAATAAATTGAATACTCCCAGCATGATATTATACCACATACCAATAGCCAGCATGTTTACAATAAGAGTGTTTTGGATTTTAGCATTGACTAATATAGCTCCAATTATAATTGCAAGAATAAAGTTAACAGTTACTCCAGCCAATGATACTATTATCGTGCCTAGTTTTCTGTTTTTGAAGTATAACGGATTTATGGGAACAGCCTTAGCCCAGCCAAATCTGAACACAAGCATGAATAAAAACCCAACAGGGTCAATGTGCCTGATTGGGTTGAGAGTAAGCCTGCCGGCGTTCTTCGCCGTAGGGTCGCCTAGCCAGTATGCTGCCAGGCCATGGGCGATCTCATGGAATATTATTGCTGTTAATAGCCCCGGAAGGCTGATTACATAAGACATAATTACCTCACTATTTCAATTGAGATCCCTCGACTTCGCTCGGGATGACAATCTATTCACTGTTCACTGTTCACTATTCACTGCTACTCTATCGTTTCATAAACTATCGGATTAATTACTGGTTTTTCTGCGCCTATGGTGTACGCATCAAAGGCACGTTGCTGTGCATCCTCTATGTCATCGTGGTCTGTGTGCAATACGCAGAGCACTTCACCCTTTTCAACGTAGTCTCCAATTTTCTTCTTGAGGGTTATACCCGCACCGAAGTCTATTGAATCACCTTTTACTCTTCTTCCTGCACCGAGAAGCATTGCTGCAACACCTATATTTTCAGCCTGAAGGCCAATCACATAGCCTGACTCTTCAGATAGCACATCTATGCTTCTCTTTGCCTTTGGAAGAAGATTTGTATCTCTTACAACTTCAGCGTCTCCGCCTTGTATCTCTACAAGCTCAACGAGCTTATCGAAGGCTTTACCCGATTCAATTATATCCTTAAGTGCCTCATATGCCTCGTCAAATCTGCCATAAGCTCCGCCAAGCACGCACATATGAGCTGCTATAGTAAGGGCGACCTCGGTTTCATCCTCAGCACCATGACCTTTCAAAACTCTGATAGCTTCTTCAACTTCATTGCTATTTCCTACCTCATGCCCCAAAGGCTGATCCATGTTGGTCAACACCGCGACAGTCTTTCTGCCCAAGCTGTTCCCAATGGATACCATCGTCCTGGCAAGGTCTTCTGCTTCCTCAATGGTCTTCATAAAAGCGCCAGAGCCAACCTTCACATCCAGAACAATCGCATCAGAGCCTGAAGCTATCTTCTTGCTCATAATTGAACTGGCTATAAGTGGTATGCTGTCTATTGTCGCAGTGACATCTCTAAGAGCATATATCTTCTTGTCAGCAGGAGTAAGGTTTGCTGTCTGCCCTACTATCGCCATCTTATGCTCATTTACATTCTTTATAAATTCCTCAGGGCTCAGCTCTGTTCTAAAGCCTCTTATTGACTCTAGCTTATCTATTGTGCCACCAGTGTGTCCCAGTCCCCTGCCGCTCATCTTTGCCACGGGAATTCCCGTCGCTGCCACAAGTGGAATAACTATTAAGCTAATTTTGTCACCTACGCCACCAGTGGAGTGTTTGTCTACTTTGATACCTTCTATTTCAGACAAATCAACCATGTCACCTGTGTGAACAAAACTCATGGTTAAATTCGACGTTTCTTCTGGAGTCATTCCATTAAAGTATACAGCCATCAAAAAAGCTGACATTTGATAATCAGGAATATCTCCATAAGTATACGCCCTAACAAAAAAATCTATTTCTTCAGCAGTAAGCTCTATATTATGTTTTTTCTTTTCAATAATTTCTAAAGCAATCATAATTGCCTCCTGTATACTGCTTATCTGGATTTGAGAATGTTTGCAGCAAGCTGAATTCCAATCAGCGTCTTGCTGTCCATAATCTCTCCTCTGTTTATCATTACCTTGAGCTCATCAATTGTGTATTTTTCTAACTCTATAAACTCTCCAGTGTCAAGCTCCTGTTCACCAGGTACAAGTTCTTCTGCCAGGAACAGATAAATTTTTTCTGTGCTAAATCCTGGAGAAGTGTAAAACTCTGTCAAATACTCTAGTTTGCCTGCAGTGTAGCCAGTTTCTTCCTTAAGTTCTCTCAAAGCAGTTTCGCTTGGCTCTTCATTGACTTCTAGCTTCCCTGCAGGAATTTCCAATAGCACTTTATCCGGAGCCTTTCTATACTGCCTTACCAAAAGCACCATGCCATCATCTAAGATGGCGACAATGCCTACTCCGCCAGGGTGTTCTACTATTTCTCTCTTAGAATACTTTTTGTCTGGCAGCTCGACAGTGTCCACCCTCAGATTTACGATTTTCCCTTCGTAGATCTTATCAGTTTTCATGGTCTTTTCTTCGTAAGTCACTTAGTCTACCCCCAATCATTTTCATTCAAAACATTATACCATAAAACGGCTAATCCTTCACTATATTTGATGCTTCTAACATTTCTTTTGCGTGCTTTAACGTCGTTTCTGTGGTGTCTCTTCCGCTTATCAGCCTTGCTAGTTCTTCTACTCTCTCGTCCTTTGAAAGCTTTCTTACCATCGTTATTACTCCAGAATCCTTTGCATCCTTGCTGATGGCAAAGTGTACGTCTGCTAAAGCTGCAATCTGCGGTAAATGAGAAATTGAAACTACCTGATGTCCTCTGGCAATCGTTTTTATCTTCTCGCCGACAACCTGAGCTGTCCTGCCGCTTATTCCTGTGTCAATCTCGTCAAAAATAAGAACTGGAATTCCATCCATATCTGCAATAATGCCCTTAAAAGCAAGCATAATCCTGCTCATCTCCCCACCGGAGACTATTCTTGAAAGTGGCTTAAGGTCTTCACCCGGATTTGTAGCAATAAGAAATTCTATTTCATCAAGCCCATTTCTGCCTGTCTCTTCTCTCTCCTTAAATCCAGTCTTAAATGTCACATTCTCCATGCTGAGCGCTGATAGCTCTTGTTCCATTTTCTTATCCAGCACTTCAGCAGCTTCTTTTCTAAAGAGACTGAGCGTCTGAGCTTTTTTTCTTCTTTCAGACTTCAGAGATTCAATTTTTCCCTCTATTCCTTCTAGCTCTGCATCCAGATTTTGAAGCTTTGTAAGCCTGCTTTCCGCTTCATCTCTAAAAACCAGTATATTCTCAACGGTATTCCCGTATTTTTTCTTTAATGAATTAACTTTATCAAGTCGTTCTCTCAACGAAAATAACGCTTCCTCGTCTATTTCCTGGGATTCTACATATCCTGACAACTCTCTAGCTAGGTCCTCAAGCTCATATTTTAAGGAGTCCAATCGATCACTTTTTTCTTCTAAATCCTTGTCGAACTTCTTAATATCCCTAAGTGCAACAACCGACTTTTCGATTTGTGAAATTGCACCTTCAGCTCCGTACTCGCTACTGCCAAGCAAATCTGCCGCCTGGCTGACTCCGCCTATAATATCTTTAAGGTTGAATAGCCTCTTAAATTCAGCCTCAAGCTTTTCGTCGTCATCCTCTGTCAGCCTCGCTTCGTCTATCTCCTTAATCTGGAACGTCAAAAGGTCTGTCTCGCGTTCCCTCTCCTGAGCAGACATCATTAGTCCATCCCTGGACTTAATAAGCTCTCTGTATGTATTGTAGTCGTCTTCAAGCTGTCCGATCAGCTCCTTGCCCCTTTGAGGAATCATAGAATCTACAATTTTTATGTGATTAGATATGTCTAAGAGAGACTGATGCTCGTGTTGGCCAAATACATCTACCATGCCTTTAGTCAGACTGTTGAGGACTGAAAGAGTCACTGGTCTTCCATTTACTCTGGAAACACTTGGGTACTTGTCTGAGAGCTCTCTGGTTAAAATAAGCCAGTCGTCCTCATCAACATCTTGCTCCTTCATAATCTCTCTCATTCTGTCGTCAACGGCGAACATTGCTTCCACAATCGCCTTCTCTTCACCGCTTCTAATCATGTCGCGACTGCCTCTGCCTCCCAAAACAAGCTCTAAAGCCTCGATAATAATCGATTTACCCGAGCCAGTTTCACCGGTCAGAAGATTAAATCCCTTCTCAAATTCAATTGTCAAATCGTCGATTATGGCAAAATTGCTGATATGAAGTTCCTTAAGCATGGCAAACCTCCATTATCCAAGGATTGAATGTGACTCTCTAAGAACTGAATTTATAGTTAATTGGTCGACTGTTCCTTCACGTTTAGTCATGTATAGCAAAAATTCTATGTTTCCTGTGGTGCCTGTTATCGGTGAAAATGTAAGACCGCATGGATACAAACCATTTTCAACTGCCATCGCCATCACATTTTCAAGTACCTCTTTATGTACCATCATGTCCCTTACAATGCCTTTCTTGCCGACTTTATCCCTTCCTGCCTCAAATTGTGGCTTCACCAACGCTACCACAGAGCCAGTGTCCTTTAACAGCTTCGCTGCAACGGGGAAGATATGTTTAAGACTTATAAAGCTTACGTCTATTGACACAAAGTCAAGCTTCTCAGGAATGGAGTCCTCTTCCATATACCTAATATTGGTTCGCTCTAATACTTCAACTCTGGAATCGCTTCTAATGCTCCAATCCAGTTGACCGTAGCCAACGTCAACTGCATAAACCTTTTTAGCTCCCTCTTTCAGCATGAAGTCGGTAAAGCCGCCAGTAGAAGCTCCCATGTCCATACAGACACAGGATTTCAAATCTAATCTGAATACCTGCGCCGCTCTTTCGAGCTTAAAACCGCCTCTGCTCACGTATTTCAATGGATTCTTCTTTATGTAAATAGGAGTGTCCTCGTCAAGCTGTTCGCCGGGCTTATCTATTCTCACCGTTCCGACGTACACAGTTCCCTCCATGATTACCCTTTTGCCCTTCTCTCTAGACTCTACAAGACCCTTCTCAAACAGAAGAACATCAGCTCTCACTTTAGCCATTTCGATCCTTCTCCTTATTCTTTCTTATTTTGTCATTGCCATTTTTTCTCTTGTCGGGCATAAACTCTATCCCTGTAAGCCTTTCAAAGACCCCAATCACTCTTGATACACTATAAATGACTTCTTCGTAATGATATGTAGCTACAGACTTTCCTAGCCCCTTTCCACCGACAGTGATTGAAGCTGTAACAGCAGTCAGCAAAATAGTTATTAGGGTGCCATTTAAAAGTCCAAACTTTGTCATCAGCCTGAACACGATACCTGATGCGACAGCACCAGAAATAATTCCACTAATGTCTCCGATAACGTCGTTGCAAAAGCTGCTGACCTGGCTTGAATTTCGCACCATCTTAATTGCAATTCGAGCATCCTCAATCTTATTTGCTGCCATCGCGTGAAACGGTTTTTCGTCTGCTGTGGTAACTGATATCCCAATAATGTCGAACACAATTCCTATAAAAATAAAGAATATAAGTATAACAAAGCCTAAAACAACGTCTAGGTTTTTAATCAGTCCCTCGGCAAATACAGACAATGCCATGGATATTAGAAACGTCCACAACGTTATCAGAAGCACCCATCTGACGTTATACTTTTTATAGAAGCTCTCGTCTTCCCTCTTTGCCATTTCCATCCCCCGTTAAACATTTAAAAAGCTGATAGCGGAGCTATCAGCCTTAAATAGTGGTAGTGACTAAAGTAAATCTTACGGCTTCAGGTCCAGTAGAATTTCTCCTGAGCGAACTGCCCGTCGCCGGCACAGCGGTTTCCCTTTAATCCCTCAACTGCCCTGTTGCCAAAGGCAGAACTGGATTGCCACTAAGTCCGCACTGTAATCCTTAAGTCACTTCATAGCTTGAACAGTCTAGGAGTTTTCCTCAACAGCCAGTCTATTCCCTAGCCTCTTTTGCAGATCAGGTTTCGATAACAGAATCCGTTCAGAACCGGGCCCTGGCCTAATCGAATTGAACTTATCATCCGCACTGCTCCACTCAAGGCAGGCTACTCTGCACATTTTTTTGGTTAATTTATGTCTTGCAGGTTTATCACGACACAGTACTATTTATCACTGTGCCATGTCTCCACGGAGGCAGGGTCCACGCCTGCATGCCATTGCAGATCGCCCCATCCCCCTTACTCCTTGTGAAAGCCCACGACTGGGCGTCGCAAGCCAAGCACAAAGAACTTCATCGATATGCCCTTTGACGGATTTTTAGCCCCGCCTTCAAGAATAGTTGTGCTGACTAGAATACTGTACCACTTTTTGCTAAGCTGATTATATCACAAATACTGCTAATTTGCAATTGTTCAGACGCTTCTGCCAACTAGATCCAGCGTCAGTTTTTTGAAGAATTTTGTGTCTCTTTCAGTGAGTTTTTCCAGTGCTTCAATTGCCTCGTCGCTGAGTTTTTTTACCTGTTCTTCAGCTTTTTCCAATGAATTAAATGCAAGATAAGTGCACTTTCCTATGTCTTTATCCTTTTCACAGTCTAAAATATCATCCTGAATCTGAAATGCCAGACCTAATTTACAGCCAAACTCCCTCAGGTTTTCAATATCTTCATCAGAAGCACCGCCAAGAATTGCTCCAGCCAGAATACTAGCTTGAATTAAAGCCGCTGTTTTTCCTCTGTACATGTATAGCAGAGTCTCTTCATCTATTTCATCAGCCTCAGCCCTCAAATCTATCGCCTGGCCGCCTATCATCCCTCTTACACCCGAAGCCTTGCCTACTTCATACATGGCTCTTACAGCCCTTTGAGCTCGGTCTCCCCTGCTCGCCTTCACCATTGTTTCGAAAGCCAGGTTCAATAGTCCATCACCGGCAAGAATTGCTATTGCTTCTCCGTAAACTTTATGACTTGTAGGTTTTCCTCTCCTGTAATCATCGTTATCCATTGCTGGTAAATCGTCGTGTATCAGTGAATAAGTGTGAATCATCTCAATTGCCATGGCAAATGGAATTGAATCGTGAATGTACTCGTCGTACATTTCAAATGCCTTTATAGTCATCAGAGGTCTGAGCCTCTTTCCACCTGTAAATAGGCTGTACTCCATAGCTTCACACAGCTCTTTTTCTCTATCTGTCCTGGGTTTCATTGCATCCCTTAGATTGTCGTTCAGGATGTCCAGATACTCGCCCATTCCATCAGTAACTCTCATCTTCGTCCTCCCTTATAACTGCAAAAGGCTCTTCTCCGATGTCCCCATCCTTAGCGAGAATCATCTTAACCTCGCCCTCTGCCTTTGTCAGTATATCTCTGCAGTGCTCAAATAGCTCCATAGCCTCTTTGAACATGCTGACTGAATCATCTAACTTAAGGTTTTCATCCTCAAGCTTCTCTATTAAATTTTGAAGCTTAGCTAAAGCTTCTTCGTATCCTAAATCCTTAACACTCATCTTACGTCCTCCTCATATATATCTGTAACCTGTGCAGCTACTTGTCCGTCTCTTAATCTTACTCTGATAGACTGATTTTGCGCCAACTCACCGACTCCCCTGATAATCTCTCCCTTTTCATTTAGAACCATGCCGTAGCCCTTAGTAAGCGGCAAATATGGGTCGCTTATCTGAAGCCTGCTTCCGCATTGGCTGAGTTCAGAATCAAGCCTTGTGAACTTTCTAAAAAGAGAGTGTTCCATCTGCTTAAACAGCATGTCTAGCTCTATACTCCTGTCGGCTAGTCTCTTAACAGGATTAGTGTAGTTAAGAGCCCTCTTAATCGATTCTAGGGCTTCAGATTCTCTGCTGAGCCTTATATTGAGAATTCCCATGGCATCCCTTCCATAGCTCCTTAACTCGTCTAGAACAGCTCTTTTATCGGGCACAGATAACTCCGCAGCCGCTGAAGGTGTAGCAGCACGAACATCAGCCACAAAGTCTGCAATTGTGAAGTCTGTTTCGTGTCCTACTGCTGAAATTACTGGCTTTTCCAAGGAATATATCGTCCGAGCAAGATCCTCGTCATTAAAAGCGTTTAGTTCCTCAAAAGAACCGCCTCCGCGACCTACAATAATCAGCTCAACATCATCTCTTGAGTCCAGGTACTTCAATCCCTTTATAATGTCCTTGGCAGCCTCGTCTCCCTGAACCAGTGCTGGGTACAATAACATATCTGCAGCAGGCCATCTTCTCTTTATGATGCTTGTTATATCCCTTATGGCAGCACCTGTTGAAGAGGTGACAATGCCAATCTTCTTAGGCAGCCAGGGCAATTCTTTTTTTGTATCTAAATCAAAAAGTCCTTCATCGCTTAGCTTTTTCTTCAGCTCTTCAAATGCTTTATAAAGCTCACCCAGTCCCTGCTTTTCCATCTTCTTAGCGTAGAACTGATAGCTTCCGTCTTTTTCGTAGACACTTACAGAGCCAGTGACCACGACTTTCTGACCATTTTTAGGCGTAAAGTCAAGGTCATTGTTGTCGTATTTGAACATCACGCACTTGATCCTGCTCTTCTCGTCCTTCAGACTGAAGTACATGTGTCCACTATAATGATGAGTAAAGTTAGAAATCTCGCCTTCAATGGACAGGTATGTCAGCAGAATATCACTGGCAAAGACCTTCTTTATGTAGTTGTTGAGTTCGCTCACTAAAAGCGGCTTCATAGGTCAAACCTCCCATCCGTCTTTTTGAGATGCAAGCCATGCTATTCCAACGGCATTGTCTGCCGATAATCCCTTCTTTGTAAACCTAGTATTATCCTTAAATTTCTTTTCAAGTCTCTTTCTTACAGTCAGATTTTCTGCAACGCCGCCTGCAATGGCGACAGTTTTAATCCCCGTCTTATTAACACCAGATGCTAAAAGCTCAGATGCAAGCTCTGCAATAAGTTCAAACAGCGTTAAAGAAATATCCTCTCTCTTGTGCCCGTCTATAATAAAGGACTTAAACCTGTTCTCAAACCCGGAAAGATTGACCCAACCGTCAGCAATATTAAAGTTAAAATCATTGGTAATAAGTCTGCCCTTTGATGAATCAGCTTCCATTTCTGCGCCACTTGGAAAACCATAGCCCATTGCAACACCGGTTCTGTCGACTAATTGTCCAATGCTAATGTCGAGACTTCCTCCAATTATCGTAGTATATAGGTTATCCCTTTCATTTCTGACAGAAATAAGCTCTGTAGTCCCTCCAGAAATGTGAAGTAGTAGAAACTCTGATAGCTCTGGTTCATCAATTAACACACAGGCAGCGTGTCCTTCCTGATGGCTAAATTTTTTAAGTGGTACACCCAGTGTATGAGATATGACTTCGCCAAACTGTGCCCCCGCTAAAAAAACAGGCATATACGAGTCAATTTCATTTCTAGGTCTAATACTTACACCCACAGCAGCAATATTTTCGCCATTTATTGCTGTTTCTTTATAAAGTTGTGAATAGTTCTTTACATGTTGAAAGAGAGCCTCTTGTTGCCTGAGCCCTCTGTCGCCTTTTTTTACCTCAAGGAGTTTTCTCTTGTCTGCAATCACATTGCCTAAACCATCCACGACAGCTACAGATGTGGTGTAATTGCTTGTATCAATCCCAAGATAAACATTATTCATCCTCAAGACCCCGCACAATCCCTCCAAGAACTCCATTAACGTATTTATATGAATCCTCTGTGCTGAACTTCTTAGTTATCTCTATTGCCTCGTTAATTGAAACCTCAACAGGAATGTCTTCCCTGAAAAGAATCTCGTAAACGGCAAGTCTGAGAGTCGCAAGATCAACTCTTGCAAGCCTTTCAATCGTCCAGTTTTCAAGTTGTTTTTGAATAAGCTCGTCAATCTTTTCAAGATTATCATAAACACCCTGAACAGCCAGGCGTATATATCCAGCTTCAGAGCTTTTAAACTCAAAATTTTCAATAAAGTCCTCTATAACTAACTCGTCGTTCTCCCCATTGGTGTCTATTTGAAACAGAAGCTGCATAGCACCTTCTCTAGCCTGCTTTCTTCCCATAATCTGCTCCTTTAATCTATCTGACTTACTTTGTCTCCTGTGGCTCTTTATCCTGCTTACTTTTACCAATTCCATCAATAAATACATTGATTTCTGTTACAGTCAGATCAGTCATAGACTCTATAGCCTCTTTAACCTTCTTCTGAACTTCAAGGCCAACCTCATTAAGCTTTGCTCCATAAGATAACAGAAGATGCAATTCAACGAAAACCTCGCCTTCGTTTACATCAGCTTTTATGCCCCTGGTCGTGCTCTTCATGCCCAGAAGCTCGGTAATTCCTCCGCCGCTCATTCCAGTAACGCCTTCAACCTGAGAGGCAGCCATTCCTGCTATAGCAGCAATTACATCGTTAGAAATCTTAATTGTCCCATTTTCTATATCTTCCATGTGGAATTTGTCGCTCATCTCAACACTCCTTCAAACTGTTATATGCGTATTATATCAAAGGCAGATAGCCATTACAACTGCCCATTTGAACATGAAAAAAGCCTAAAGCAGAGCTTTAGGCTTGTGGTTCCTATTCTTCGTCGTCTTCGTCTTCAAAGTACTCTTCGCTGTGTCTGTGGCCGCAATCGCAACCTTCGTCATCACAGCAGTCGTCAAAATCGAAATCGAAGTCATCATCAAAGTCAAAATCTTCTTCGTCTCCGTAGATGTCGTCCTCTACGTCTGCAAGGTCTTCGTCGATGAAGTTAACATATTCTTCTAAATCAACTTGATCCTCAACAACTTCTTCCATAACCTCTGCAAATTCCTCAAAGGTTTCGACCATAGCCAGAAGGAGTTTACCTTCTTTAGTGGATTCGTCGATTCCCAGTCCGTCTGCAAGGCCTTTAAGGTATGCTACCTTTTGAAATAAATATTCCATTTTTACCCCTCCTCTATACTCTGGACAGATACTCTCCAGTACGTGTATCAATTTTTATTCTGTCACCAATGTTCACAAATAGTGGAACACTGATTGTAACCCCAGTCTCAACTACAGCTTGTTTAGTAGCTCCCTGTGCCGTGTCGCCTTTAACACCTGGCTCAGTTTCTGTTACTTCAAGCTCAACAAAATTTGGAGCCTGAACGTCGAATGCCTTTCCTTGGAAAAACCTAATCATTGCAGTGTCGTTTTCCCTGAGGAATTTAATAGCTTCTTCAACAGACTCGTATTGCAACGGAAGTTGCTCGTATGACTCAGTGTCCATAAAGTAGTACAGCTCTCCGTCTGAATAAAGGTATTGCATTTCCTTTGTCTCTATAACAGCCTTCTCAAATCTTTCAGTTGGGTTGAAAGTTATATCTTTAGCTCCACCTGAAATGACGTTCTTTATCTTGGCGCGGACAAAAGCAGCCCCTTTTCCCGGTTTAACGTGTTGGAAATCAATGATTTGCCATACTTCTCCATCCATGACAAACGTGATACCCTTTCTAAAATCCCCTGCTTGTATCAAGCTTTTCCCTCCTATTCTTAAGCCGCTTAGAAAGCGACTGACATACCTATATAACAATTATATCAGTATTACAGACACCTAACAAGCTAAAATTTGCGCCAAAGTTTCCTTTAGTAAACCTTGATATAATCGATAACAGGCTTGTACATACCCGGAAGAAACATCCCAAGCTGACCGACGAGATCGTCAGCGCTCTTTATGGTGCAGACGGACTGGTCAAAGTCCAGATTTGTATCAGATATAATCTTTCCTAATAGCTTAAGATGAGCACCCTCTTCAATTATTAGATTGCCGCCTCGTATGATAATAATTCCATTAAAGAAAAAATCAGATTTGATGACAATATCACCTTCAACGTATAGAATTCCCTTAGATGAGATAATACTGCTTTTGTTGTCAATAATAAGTTGATTTAAACTGTCATTCTCGCCTTTAATTACCTCTAATAAAATATACGTTGGTTTCGTAATTGTATATTTATTGTAATAGCTGCCTGGCCCAAAGACTTCAAAGACATAGTCATAGTAGCCAGTTCCCTTTTTAAACAAAACACTTTCAGCCCCTACAGTTGATAAGTAAATAGAACTACTTCCAAGGGTTTCAGTATTAATAAAGCCTGGTAGACTGTCGAAAGCAATATTTAACCTTTTCTTCTCTGTTTCATCCAATAAATCAGGATATATAATGTTCTTTTCGTTGAAATATATTGGGTTTAATCCACTTCCAACCACCTGAACATTGGTGTGTTTTAGCTTAGAATTTTCAGAAGGACTAAACTCCATTGTGACCATATCTCCATCGGAACAAACATTACAACTAATCTTCTCTTTGCTTCCAAGTTCTTCAGCAGTAATATCCTGTGGCTGCTTAGTTTCAACGGACTTTAATATCTTTTCAGCAATTATCTCTGGAAAGTCACCGTTTTCTCCGCTATATAGTATTCTGTTTACCTCATTTTCGTACCTGTGCTGATATATTATCCTGTCCATAAGGGCAGACTGTATTCCTGCTTCAAAGACAGCCATTTGCAGGCTGTATGTAGTCAGAATAAAAACAACTGTCATCACAAGGAGCGAAATAATTATGACTGAACCTCTGCTGTCCTTACGTATCACCTTTAATCACACGCCCCTTTATGCTGACTGAAGTAGTATAGCTTTTAATTTTGCCATTTGGTAGTGAGAAGCTAATCTTAAGGTCGATAATCTCAAGCTCTGTGTTCATACTAGTACCACTAATTGAAACAATACTATCAGAAATATTATTGTGTCCTGCAAAGTCATTGTATAAAGGCATAGAGCCTTCAACAACATCACAGGCAACCCTCCTAATATTCCCATCTCCCAAGTAATACATAATGTGTTTATCTTGATTTACCATAACAAACCCAAAGTTGTCAGGATACTTTTGCTTTAGTCCTTCTACTATTCCTACTGGGTAGAAGCCATCTGCCCTTTTGATTTCATCGATAATGTATTCATATGTGTATATTGCTGTGATAAGGCCGTTGTCTTCGTCTTCAACCATTTTGGTAGTTATTGTTGAAAGATGCAAAACGGAGAACAGACCCGAAATAACGATTGATGCTATACCTAATCCAACAATAATCTCAATGAGGGTGAATCCCCTCGAACTTTCTGCTGATTTCACAACAAACCTCCAAGTCGTCAATTTCCTTTGATGACAAACATAAATCCAATAAGAGATATTCTCCAGTGTACTCTAAAAGCTCTAAATTATATGTGTATTCTTTTGATCCTGTTTCACGTATTGAATCTGAATACTTTCCTGTATTTATAACACGATCAATAATATCGAGCATTTCGTCAGAGTCACTGTTGATATGTTCTGCAATATATTCACAGAGGTATGTCATTTCAACTCTCTGCTCAGCTCTTGTAAGACTGGTTTTTGACATGATGATTGCAGGCAGACTTGCTGTCGCAATCAGACCTAAAAATGTAAGGCCTAATAGCACTTCTACGAGGATAAAACCTCTGCCCTTCACTTAAATCACCTTCTTAAGTTCTATCTTTGCTGCTGCAACTGGTATCGTAATCTGATAGTATTCGCCTGATCTGGTCTTAAAGGTTATAGTTTCAGATACGCTTGTTCTTCCAGTGGTTGCAAATTGAATTGTATCGTATAAACAGCCAGTTATAACGACACCGTTTTCAAGTTTAACATCTTTAAAAACTTTCCCTTCACTATCTCTAATCTTATAGCTGTTCTTTGAAAGATTAAACTCCATAGTAACGGGATCTTTCTCTGTAACAGCGATATTTCTCGCATATAATATGTCTTTGTAAAGGTACTTTATCTCCTGCTTCTCTCTAATGGTTGCAATAATAGATAATCTGGGCACAGCAATCGATAAAAAGACAGAAAGAAGAGCTGCTATTACTAGCAGCTCAATCAGGGTAAATCCCTTTCTTTTACTTTTTAATATCTCCATTCGTTGACCTTATACAGCATATAAGCAACCTCTGCTCTGGTGATCTTTCTGTTGAGATCTAAGAAGCTCGGCGACCTATACTGTTTGTCATACATCATCTGAGTCGCTATGTTGTTCCAGCGGAACATTGGGTCTCTTAAAACTCTTCCCATGATCAGTTCCACCTCATAATATGAAATTGGATTAAACGGTCTGAATGTCCTGTCAGTATAGCCCAGTATATACTTATTGTTTAGGCCATAACTTATAATACGATCGTAGGTGCTAAACGTCTGATAATCGTTGAAGTATGTTGCACTCGCAACGTAGTTTGGCAGCACCCAGTTTTCTATCCTTGATAACAGAATCAAGAACTCAGCCCTCGTAATATTTTGTTCTGGTTTGAAAGTTCCATCCAGTGCAGTGTTGCCAGGATATCCAAGGATAACTCCACGTCTTACCATGGTTTCAATCTCGTCCTTAGCCCAGTGGAATCTTACGTCAGTAAGAACTCTAACGCTATTGTCCATAAATACGGCGTAAACGCTCTCCCTATTTGAAAGAGTATCTGGAGCAACCTGTGTGCTTATAACGCCATCGCTTGCAACTGATGGCAGATAGTACCATTTTTCGTTGATAAATTTATATATACCTGCCTTTAAGCTATCACCGTAATATGGGAAGCTTAGCGTGATATATTTGTCCTTTTCAACAGTTACAGCTGGATTATCCAATAGTACCCTATATAACTCAGAGGCCCTAACTGCGGTACCTAGTTGATAATAATTAACATTCATTGTATCAATGGTCATGTGAGTCGGCATATAGAATGTTCCTGGTTCTATTTCAACCCTAATACCTGGATCAGGAATTCCAGTAAACAGACCATTTGCTGTTAGTATTCCACCTTTAGCCGTTATAAATTCTGATATGGTCTTATTAACAGCCTGACTGCCTGAAAGACCTCGGTATGTCTTGTTGTAATCCAGCATATACTGATTTCTATAACCTTCTACAAAAGCATCTCTGTATTCAGGAGCAAGATTTCGAAGTCCAAATTTATCTAAGATCTCCCTTTCACCTAACATGTCTCTCTCATAGTTCATTCTGAGTTTGGCTAGATAATCTTTTTGAGCGTAAGCTGTACCTTCTTTACCTCCAGCAGCAGCTCCGTTTTTAAGACCTTCATCCATGTCCTGTTTTGCAGGTTCTAAAAGAGCTTTTTCGTAAGCTTCTTCATAACCTGCTCTAAATCCAGCTCTAAATTGATCCACAAAACTGTCTTCATAAGCTGTAGTCATTGAACCTAGATTGAATTCTCTAATTATAGATCTGTCCGAAGGCATAGCCTTGCTCCAATTTGACTTTGCACCTCTATAAAAATCTTCTAAAGCAGCTGTCTGTCCCATGCTTCGACCAATAGCTTCAGCGTAATTTGTCTTAATATTGTCTTTTAATCTATCATTATAGCCTCTGACAAACCCAGTACCATAGTCAGTCTTATAAATATCCTCATCGCCCACGTCATATTTATCGGAATCGACCATTGATTTAAAAGCATCGTAGGCATCTCTTCCATCATAATAATCTGGATAGTCTGAGAAAAAATTGCCTGATCTTGCATAACCAGCATCATAATCAGCTTCTGCCGCATATACACCCATTGGCAATACAAGGAGTGCAAATGCTATCATTAAAAATACTAACCATTTCGCTTTCATTTTCACTCCTCCTTATCTCTTCACTAATGCCAGTATCTTACCAACTGGTAGTATTTGACCAGTCTTCATTTCATTATTCTTCAAAATCTCACTTGCATACTTTTCAGTTCCATATACTTTACGTGATATTCCTGATACAGTATCGCCTGGCTGAACTTCGTAGAAAATGAACTCTTGAAGTGGTACGTATTCATCGCCTACAGATTCACCGTAGTGTTCACTATAAAATGCTTCAAGCTTGTCGAATATTAGAACTCCAAAGTCGTCTTGTGCTCTTCCAACTTCATAGTAAACATGTGTAATCTTAAGAGGATATCTTGTCATATCTCCTGGTAATGGTACGGACACTTTGCCCCAGCCAATCCAGGGTACGCCTGTTGAAATAGTCATGCTTGCATCATTACCGTTCTGGTCAATAGCTTTAATTCCAATATTGCCAGGCAAGTAGTTAAATGAATAAACACTCAAATACAATTCTGACGGTGGGAATCTCAACTCTATATTCTGACTTGAAATATCTACATAAGCTCTGTTTTCTTGATCGAGCCCAAGAATTCTATACTCCAGTCTCATTCCGTATCTTCCGTGCTGTGATATTGTAGAAGGTACAGCAGATCCTACTACAAGTGGATGAGAAGGAATAAACTCGTAATTTCTAATCTCAAAGCTGTGCAGTATGTCACCATGTGGCTCAGGAATTTCAATTTCTCCATCCGGATCCCCTGGAACATCAGTCGATCCACCAGGAGGTGCATCTGCAACAAAGCCTGGGAAACTACCGAACAAAGTATCAATATTCGGATTATCAGTTACATCAATCGGAATAACATTTGGATCAGCCTCTGCAAGGCCCTCCACACTGTATATCTTTACATTCATATTTCCATTTAGAGCGGAATCGTCAACTCTGTCAAGTGAGAGTGAATCGATCATCATTCTCCTTGGACTAAGCTCAATCGCCCTAATCATATCTCTTATGCCATCATAATTACCAGAAAATGGTACCGACACTCCCATGTTAGCAACTTCCATTTCGGAGATATTCTCGATGTCAGGCCTTGAAAAACCATAATCGGCAATCTCTACCTGTTCTTCTGGCAACATATCGTTGAGAAGATAAATAATCTGTGCCTGATCTAAAGTCGGGAAGTAATATGAAAGTATTTCATCCTTTTCTCTAGTTAACTGCTCCCATTCTGCCTTAATATCATTTTCTCGTCTAAGTACAGAATTCATCTCTGCTATTTTCGTTTCGTATTCAAGTCTATCCACTTGAAGAGCTTGTATTCTCTCCTGCTGTTTCATAATTACAAACTTATTTCCAACCCATATTACAAGAACTATGGCAAGAAGAACCAACAGAGTCTTTTCGGTAGATGTCAAGGGTCGGGTCTTTATCTTTGGCAATCTTCTTCTATTGTTTTCCATCTGCCATCGCCTCCCTCAATGTCGCATCCATCGAAAAGCTAAAGTAGCTCTCAACTTCAGAAATATTTGATACAAAGACATCTGAAACGACTGATAATTGTGAAATACCTCTTGCAAACTCAGCAACTGAGTATTTATCCTGTGATAGTCCAGATAATGACATGTTAGATTCATTAACGTTAAAGTTTTGTAGGAACACTCCCTCAGGAAGTTTAGAATTCACATCGTATAGAAGGTTTTCACCCACTATATCTCTAGCTTGAATGTTTTGATCAAGTTGTATGATTCTATCAACTTCTTCCCGGAATTGGTTAGTCTCTTCTTCAAAAACTTTGATTTCCTCAACTTTTTGTACAGTCTGAGGATCCTCAGCTACTTGTCGAAGACTTGCAACCTCATTCTTAAGTGCGTTAATTTGCACAAGATTCAGTATTCCCAATGCTGCGATAACGAGGACAGAAAGAATCAGCAGAACATATAAAACTATGAGTTTATTAAATCTGAACTGTCTCTTCTCGAGAAACGGTTCAAAAAAGTTAAGATCTCTCATTTCTTCACCTCGCTATGCCTGATAAGCCCGCCTATGGCATTTGCGTAAACATTCAGGTCTTTGTCAATCTGTATGTTTTCTAAATTTCTAAGAACTACAGCGTCTAAGTCAAAGAAATCTCTAAACAATTTCTCAACTCCGTTTAACTTGGAAAGCTCGCCGTGAATTAGTATCAAGTTAATCTCGTTACTCACTTCTCTGGTCTTATAATACCTAAAAATCATTTCAATTTTATCCAGTAGTGCGTATAAAGATTCCTTAAATGCCTCGTTTACGCTGTTTTCTGTCGGGTCTTCGACACCTTTTATGCTTAAGTCTGCAGATTCGGCAATATACCTCTTAGCATCGTCTACAGATATACTGCTCTTGTCGGAAACCGATTCATAAACTTCTGCAAGCCCTTCCTCAATCACCCTTGTAATCCTTATTATCCCATCGCTAATAATTGTAAGGGCAGTCGATTCTTTGCCAACCTCAAGACATGCTATAGTGTTTTGTGACGGGTAGTTCTTGTTGATTACCCCTCCACTTGCGATAAGTTTTCCTATTGCATTTCCCTGATAGTCCAAAATTTCTGGCTTAAGATTGGAGTCCTTAAGAAGTGTAAGATGAGAAAGAATGGTGCTTCTGGGTATTCCAATAAGCATCAAAAGCAGCTTTTCTGCACCGTCCTCAACTTTTGAACCGATGTTAAGATACTTAACTACGTAATCCTCAGGATTTATGGGTATGTACTCTTCAATTTGGTAGTTTATTATCCCCTCGATTTCCTCTCTGGAAACTCTGGGAAAAGTAACTTCCCTCATAATGATTTTTGATGAGTTTATAACCGCATAAGTATCCAACTGACCCACTCCATACATTTGAAGCCCCGTAGTCAGAAGGTAGCTGAGCTGGTCCATGTCGTTTATCTCGCCATCTGAATATAGACCTGTCGGCATTTCCAGTTCAAAGTTCTTTTCTACAACAATCCCCTTTTTAGTGTTTCTGCCGACAACGCACCTTATTGTCTCCGAGTTGAAGTCTAGGCAAAGTTTCTTGCCATTCCTAGAAAAGTTCAATTTGTCATCCTCCTCTCTGCATGATTATTCTGCATTGTAAGTAATTGTTAAAGTATAATTGCTAAATATGCCATCAATATCTGATCTCCTAAGAAATACGTCAGATAGAAGCCAAGAATAAGAAAAGGGCCGAACGGTATTGCATCTTTGCGTGTCTTTAATTTCGTAACAAGTAGAAATAAAGATATAATTGCACCCAACACAAATGACAGCATTATACAAAGCAATACACTTTTCCAACCCAGAATAAACCCAATCGCCGCAACCAAAGTCACATCTCCACCTCCCATACCACCTTTGGATACGAGAACGATTAATAAAAATATTAAAAATGGAATTAATGCACCTAAAAAACTGCCCAAAATATCAAAGCTTACGCCGTATATCAACCAGTCTGCGGCTTTATATAAAATTGAAAGAATCAGTATAGACAGCACCAGAGAATCTGGAATAATCTGCTCTTGAAAATCTATAACAGCTATAACCAACATAACAGAGCTTAAAAGAGCCATAAACAGAAACTCAGTGCCAAAAGACAATATGTACAACAAAACAATATATGTAAAAGCATTGAAAAATTCGATTATCGGATATTGAGAGCTAATCTTTGTACCGCAATACCTGCATTTTCCCTTTAACGACAAGTAGGAAATTAACGGGATATTGTCGTACCATTTAAGTTGATGTTCGCATACTGGGCAGTGCGACCCAGGAAATACAATACTTTCATCCTTTGGAATCCTGTAAATCAGCACATTTAAAAAAGAACCTATTAGCAAACCATATACGAACACTAAAATATATACAATCATAGTGACCTCTCATAGCGAAATCTAAACAATTATGAGTTAATTATACCCTAAAAATAGCGATTTGTCACTAAAAATGCATACAAATCGAAATATTCTGTCATGTTTTGTGGCAAATTAAAAAATTAAGGGGCAACTAAATAGTTGACCCTTAAAATATTCAATAAATTTAATTTGTTACATTTAGAGTATAAATCATTTTAATAGTAGGATTCGCAACCGTAGATCCTTTAATTTCATAAGTTCCCGGTGTGCTTACATCATAATCTCCATCCCAAGTCATAGATACATACTTGTCATATCCTCTGGACATATGTGCTATTACAGACGTTGGAAGTTCGAATGGGGTGTTGACAATGATTGTCTTCTCAATATCATCAATAGCTTCAATATCTCCCATTACAATTGGAGTCCTATATTTCTCAACTAAATAATTGAGAACTTTATCATAATCCTCTTCACTAGGCTCTCCAGTATAAATAATCATTTCAGCTATATCTACAGCAGAGCCGCCTAGAACAAAGTTATTATTTCTTGAATAAATTACTTCCTTTTCAATAACCCAGTTTTGCAGTTCTTCATCATCCTGAGTAATAGCAACTTTAAGTTGGTTTTGAGTTCCATTGGTTAAATATAAAGCATCATCGTAAGTTCGATTGTTTAGAACTGAAATCACAGTAATAGTTTTGTTGTTTGTTCCTTGATTTGACAAAGTTAAAGTCTTGCCAGAATCAAATCTGACAAATTGACCTACATAACCGTATCCTACCTCTGTCTTCATAACTACAGGCGTGTTACCCGCTGTACTATTTGAAGCACTCTCGTCTATCGTTGTTTTACCAATAATACTTGAAATGTCATTCCATTTCAAAACTGTCTTATTTGATTGGTTTACTTCTGTATTATCGAGCATATCAATATAGTTTGCATCTAAATGAGCCACAAGATTGTCTATAACAGGCAGTCCTGACAGGAACAAAGGCTTTGAAAAAAGTTGTTTACCCAACTTCCCGGATTTAGCTGCAGGAGTAACCGCAAAAACAACGTGTCTACCTGCATAATCAGTAATATTAGTAACAGTTGTTTCACTTGCCCCAAATTTGTAAATAGTCTCATTTTCAACTAACTCAAAGTCTCTTGGATAAATTGGGAAATAGTATGAGTTGTCACCTTGAGTCACATCAAAAGAAGCACTTTTGGGTAATGGCATGTTGAACTCTGAACTGGAAACAAACCACTCGACCTGATTTAATAGATGATCCCACTTATGCTCATTATCGTTATTAAACTTCCCGAGTAAATTAAAGCTATTCAGTCCATAAGCATAACTTACATTATTTGTACCTTGCCTTAAATTCAGACTTAATGAATCTAATTCAACAAGATCCAGAGGTTCGGGTTTTATAGTTGAAACAAGGGTATAATAATCCCTGTTCTCATACACGCTGTTTACTTCGTAATATTTAACTTTAATGCCCGAGCCACCTAAGCCAGATGCGAATAAATTCCTTTCTTTGAGCGCGTAACCTCCGCCACCGCCTTCTGCCTCGTCTATGGCCAACTCAACAGCTTGCTGTGCTAAAAACACATCTTCAGTTATTCTCTTTGTACTGTTTAAATAACCGTAATGGCCGGTCAGAGCACCTAAAAATGATACACTGATAATACCTAGAACAGCAAGAGAAACAATCACTTCTATTAAGGTGAAGCCCTTATTGTTTTTCATCCTATCACCTGCTTAATCCCTTATTATCTGTGGACCAGCTGCCAGCCAGAAGTCTGCCATAATATCTGTTGCGATATTCTTAAATATTTCATCTAGATTAAAGTTTGAACTGTTGTATACATATCGATTTTTTGATGCAGTTCCTATACTATCTCCAATATTCTTTATACTATTTGTTAAAGTACTAGCATAACCGATAATATAGCTATTGATTCCTGCACCTTCCTCAAAATTCTGAATTAGATTGCCCATGGCATCAACATAGTAATTTCCAATTAAATTAATGTTCTGCGTGGTTTCTCCCCCAGATCCATTAATAAGAATAGCACTAGCATTATCATTTTTCTTACCATATTCGATTATATTGCCTCTGTAAGTGCTGTTAGTGTTATAGTTTCTACCACTCTTGTAAGAAATAGTACCATTATAGTATCTGTTTTCTGTCAAAGATGCACTAGGCGGGGTATAACTTGATGCCAAAGTATTGTTAATATTTCCTGTAGGCAAATTATTGAAAGTACTTGTTGAACTCCAGTTTGTTCGCCAATCAAATCTCTTATAGCTAGTTCTATTTTTAGTAACATTTCTTCCTGCATCAATATAATAACCATTGTCAGTAAAGTTAAATATTTTAGTATCAAAAGTTGAAATACCGTCAATTAACATTATGATATAGTGGTGCACCTGATCTTTTTCGTTAATAGGCGAGCCAACTGCAGCCATTCTATCTCTAAATGATTCGTGCAAATAGTACGCTCTTCTCAACCCATCACCAGTGTTTGTACCACCTTGATTAGAGTATAAGTGTCCATTTGCTTTCATATTAGATATAGAAGTAATTAACGCACTAGCATCTGTTGCCTGATAAACTTCATGTATCGGATGAACAGCATTAGGATTTGTGTTAGCATGTGGTGAAGGATAGTTAGCAGTATTTGCAAATGGTACCAAGGAGATAAAAACATTCTCTTCTTTAGAAAATAGCTGGATTATTCCATTTCCACTTGCAGTTCCATTTCCAATCAAAGCCTCTCTAACTTTAGTTATTCGAGAATTTGCTGTTTCTGATGTCGTAGTGCCTCCCTCTGTAGGTGTTTTGTTCATACTGTTAGAAATGTCAATAATTATTGTTATATATGCAATCTGGTTCTTCCCTTTTCCTGACGTCTGACCATCACTTCTATACGCCAATGCGATAGATGGTGAAGCAGAGGATCCTTTGTCTACAGTCTGAATTGCATTTACAGCATCAACTGAAGATTCAAATATAAGCTTCTCGTTAACCTTTTGACCATACTTATTTGTATTGTAAGCATAAATTTTGTACTGAAGAACATTGTTGTTCTCAGCGCTTGAATCATTTTCAAACTTAATATAGTATAAAATATCCTCCGATTCAGCAACAATTACATTCTCAACGTGTTTTTCCAAATCATCATCGTATACCATGTTGACAATCCTCTTGCCATCAGGAGTTGCCATAAGATAGTTCCAACCAGGATCCATAACATCCGTACTAGATACGAAAGTCTCTGGTACAGCGAATATCGCCTTGGAATACCTAACAGCTTCGTTTGTTTTTTCTGTCGCAATTCGTATATCCGATTGCATAGCATATTCCTTTGTAGTAAGCTTATGTGTTTTATTGCCTACCAAAACCAAATTGGTACTGATGCCAATTATTGTGCTAATCAAACCCAAGGCAATAAGAAGTTCTACAAGGGTTATACCGAATCTTTTTTTCTTTAAGAATTTCATTTATCTCACCTCGTCAATCTCCATACTTTTCCCTTACGATTTGATTAGTATTAGCTTCGTTGATCCTCATAACCGTCGACACACTGGTATCCTTTCCAGTAAGCTTTCCTATTGATGTTATTTGAACCCAATCTTTATCATCTTTTGTAACTCTTTTTACTGAAACATTTGCTGTACCTCGTACTACTCCTTCTGACTCAACAATAATAGATTCTGTAATTGGTGTATTTCCATTGCTCTTTAATTTAGTTATCATATTCTCAATTTTCATAGGAGTATCATCTGGGTTCATAAGTGCAGCATGTGTTAAATCAATACCTGAAAGTGCAATGTAATATGTTTTTAGCCTTTCTTCCTGTTTGCGAGTCTCCAAAATATCCTGTTGGACTATAAATATTGCTGAACTGCTTAGAATAATTAACACTGTAAAAGCAATCAGCATCCACATCAAAGCAGAGCCTGATCGTTTCTTTATTAGATTGTTTTTATTCATAAAAATCCCCTCGCATTTAACAGTTTAATGCTTTATAACATAATACCCAAATTACAATACTCAATAGCATCAAAATAGCACAAAAAATTCATAGTATATATTTATAAACCAGAATAAAAGCAGATTTTTCATTTAATATGTATTTGACCTTATTATACAATGATTCCAGTATTTTGTCATCCAAAATTAGATTTTTGGATCAGAATCGTGTCATTATTGATGACATGCTTCTCAATGAGTTCTGTTGATTCGATTAAATTTCCCCATGCAACTCACTTTTAAAAAATTAATTTGTCATAAATAAGCAGAAAAAACCTGGACTCTTTTATATATGGCTAAGCTGTTTCCTTTATTCAGGACATCTGACATACATATTTGTAACAACTGTTATATAACTTTCTGAGCCGTGTTTCTGAGTAGACTGCATTTATAATTATATCATTATATCTCACATTGGGGCCGTAAAGTCTCTCAATTCTAATTCTAAAACCTCCAATCCTACAAATATCTGCGTATGTTGGATCATCAGCATCATCAGCATCATCAGCATCCACTTCACGAATTAAATATTTTTTACCAACGTAATAAAAACAAATTTTTTTGAATATATTTTTCGGTCAAAATGTAATTCTGACTCCTTCTTTTTTACCGTATTCTTCCCAGAATCTATCAGATTCTTCTTTATCGTTTGTAAAGTAACAAATATTCTAATTTAGGCCTGCTTCATCACCTCTAGTATGTTCAAGCACATCATTAACTCTATCGTTCCTATTAAACTTTAGCGTTCATGATTTTAAAATTTTGTGAAGTGTGTCAAAAGATGTATAGTGATAAATTTTATCCAACCTGCCGAATGCATCTTTACTTTCTTTTACCGTGAGGCATTAACCACTTTTTTACCTACCATTTGTAAAATTGCCCATTTAAATTATTTTGTCGTGTAATCATATCTTTCAATATTAAAAGCATTTTTTCAGCTTATTCTTACTAACAAATTACAGTAGAATAGCTCATATCACACTGAGCCGATCGCTTTACTGCTTGTATTTAATCCTAATTAGAGAAAATACGGTATCTCATTCTTTATTACTTGCATCATATCTAGATTTTTGTCCACATTATAATCGTTGTATATCACTTATGTCGAGCTAAAATTCTGACACATATTTTAATACTCTCAATATACTAAAAGTTGGATTCATTGTTCTTCAATCTAAAATAGCTTACTTGTTAATTTAATGTAGCTTTAAGTCTCATTAATTATTCAAACATCTCATTTAACAGAATTACAAAGCTTAAGGAATTCTCAAAAGATATGATTGGGATTAGTAATTCTATCCTCTTTTATAGTTGATCAATTAAAACTCATTTTAGCTCACTCAGACCTACATTACTTGCTTACCACTGATAATTTTTGAATTAAGGTCGAATTTTGGTTAATCTTAGGTAAAACCTTAAAACTAACTATTTTATATACATTTGACAATTATTTCATTTATCAATTAGAGCTTGGGCATTTTATACCCAAGCTCTAATTGATAAATAGTATGTTTTGTTTAATTAAAAAAACTAATTACTATTCGCCCAATCGGGTTTAGCACTTACAGCAGTTATAGCAATAGTATATGGACCGTCTTGTCCACCACCTGTTATCGTAACTTTCCAACCAGTTCCTGTTTGAGCTTTTGGAATTTCTGCTACATATTGAGGCTCAATAGCATCTCTAATAGAATCTGCGGTCGGTGCAGTTGCGCTTGCAGATAAATCTAAATCGCCAGAAGCTTCTGCAACAGAAATTGCTGATTGCATTGTACGAATTGAACCATCATCAGCAGACTCAGCTGCACTAGTTCTAAAACCTGTTAACCTCGGTATTGCAATTGCAGCTAAAATACCTAGAATTGCAATAACAACTATTAATTCAATCAAAGTAAAACCTTTTTTGTTTCTCTTCCTATTAATCCAAGACAACATTTTTATTCCTCCTTTGGTTTTTAACAGTTTACTTGCTGCCTTAATTTATGGTTATGTTATTAAAGCCAGAGATACAGTGAATAATGAATAGTGAAAAGTGAATAGTAAAGTACATAAGATCCTTTGTAATTATTTGGAATAATTACGTAATTCATACCCAATAGACACATTCAAAATCACTATACAAATATTTTTAAAACTCCGAATTAAAAACTCTTGTCAATTACATCTTTAAAGTAATTATACTCTACCACAGTTTTATACTGATTTCAAGACAATTTTATTGTGATTTTTTATTGATTTTATTTTAGTTTTACAAGATTCTTTTGTACACAGCCTAAGATTCTTCACTTACGTTCAGAATGACAGGCTGGGATTCCTCCACTTCAGTCGGAATGACAATAATCTTATACTGTCTTCATCATGTCAAACATTGGCAGGTACATTGCAATTACTATAAAACCTATGACAACAGCCATCAACACAATCATAATCGGTTCTATTAGAGTTGTCAGTTTGGTAAGTGAAGTTTCAACTTCTTCATCGTAAAAGTCTGCTGTCTTCAATAGTATGTCATCAAGAGAACCAGATTCTTCTCCTATTCTGATCATGGAATCTACCATTGGTGGGAATACGCCAACATTTTGAATTGAGCGAGAAAGTGGAACTCCCTTCCTGATTTCTTCAATCCCATCCATAATTCGTTCTTGAACTGGTAGATTGTTTACAACTTTGGCAACCACCTCCATAGCTTTAATAAGCGGAATACCTGAGTCCATTAAAGTTGACAAAGTTCTCGTGAATCTGGATGTTATAATCTTTTCCGTAGTCTGTTTCACCACTGGAATTTTTAATTTGATTCCATCAAAAAACCTTCTACCATTTTCAGATTTCTTAAAGCTGAAAATGACAAATGCGAGACCTCCAATAACAACAGCTAATATATACCACTTAGCTCTAATAAAATCACTTAAACCGAGCAAAAATTTTGTAGGCCCAGGCAATGGTACACCACTATCAGTAAACATTCCCGTAAAAGTGGGAAGGATAAAGGTTATCATAAAAATAACTACAGCAATACTTATTACTGCAAGTGCTGATGGATATATCATTGCACTCTTAACCTTATTCTCTAATTTAAATTCTTTTTCAAAGTGAGAAGCCATACGTTCTAAAATAGCATCTAGGTTACCACTAACCTCTCCTGCTTCAACCATATTTGTAAGTATTACTGGGAAGACATCAGGATATTTCTTCATTGCCTCCGAAAGAGAAAGACCCTTCTGCACGTCCTCGTTTACTGAGCCAATTACTGGTTTCAAAGTCTTGTTTTCTGTCTGCATTTCAAGTATATCCAGACATTTTACTATTCCAAGCCCTGAATCAAGCATTGTAAAGAACTGACGGCAGAACACTGCCAGGTCCTTTTTCTTAACCTTTTGCTTAAACAGTTGAATCTGAGCTTCTTCACCTATATCCCTTTCAACATCGACAGGGAGATAGTTGTTGCCCTTTATCATGGCAATTACGTCTTCTTCACTGTTTGCACTAAATGTGCCTTCAATTTTTTGGCCGCTGGGTGTTATTGCTCTATATTTGAATTTCATAAGCACCACCTACACGATATATTTCTTAATATCTTCTGTATTTATGGACTGAACTATTGCCTGATCTTTAGTTATCTGGCCTCTTCTATATAGTTCAATTAAAGAGTTGTCCATAGTCTGCATTCTGTATTTTGCTCCAGTTTGAATTGCAGTGTCTATTTGGTGTACCTTGTCTTCTCTTATGAGGTTTCTTATTGCTGGTGTTGCCACCATTACTTCAAATGCTGCAACCCTTCCATTTCCATCTGCCTTTGGCAGAAGCTGCTGAGATATTACCGCCTGCAATACCGATGCAAGCTGTACTCTTATCTGCTGCTGCTGATGTGGCGGAAATACGTCGATTATACGGTCTATGGTCTTTGCTGAGCCCAATGTGTGAAGGGTCGAAAGAACTAAGTGACCAGTTTCTGCTGCAGTTATAGCAATTGAAATTGTATCTAAGTCCCTCATCTCTCCTACAAGTATTACGTCGGGGTCCTGCCTCAGCGCACCTCTAAGGGCGTTGGCAAAGGTCTGTGAGTCACTTCCTATCTCCCTCTGGTTTACTATGGACCTGTTGTGTTTATGAAGGTACTCTATTGGGTCCTCCAGAGTAAGTATATGCTTCTTTCTTTCTCTGTTAATCTGGTCAATCATAGTTGCAAGTGTTGTAGACTTACCGCTTCCCGTTGGTCCTGTAACAAGGATTAAACCGCGCGCAAGCCTGGTAAGGTCGCTTATAACTCCCGGCAAACCAAGTGCCTGCATGGATGGTATCTCCAATGGAATAATTCTTAGTGCAAGTCCGTAACTTCCCCTTTGAATGTATGCGTTTACCCTGAACCTTCCATGTCCCATAGCGGAATAGGAAAAGTCCAATTCTCCTTTGTCATTAAGCATGTCAAATTGTTTGTCTGAAAGAATTTGTCTTACTAGATTTTCTGTGTCATCGGGTTGCAGTGGAGTGTCTCCAAACGGCAGAAGCTCCCCGTTTACCCTGAGGTTTGGCGGAATTCCCACTGTCAGGTGGATATCTGATGCAATCCGCCTTAAGCCTTCTTCTACAATAACGTTTATATCCATGGACAGCCCCCCTATCCTAATGTGAAGCCTACTCTCATGACCTCTTCAAAACTGGTACTTCCTTGCAAAGCAAGTGCCAGAGCCGATTCGAAGAGTGTGGTCATCCCTTGAGACAGTGCTTCTTCCCTTATTACGTCGGTCGTTGCTCCCTTATCTATTAGCTTTCTTATACCCTCATTGACAGGCATAATCTCATGTACTGCCGCTCTTCCTAAATATCCTGCGTTACAGGCGTTGCATCCTACTGGTTTATGGAGTACTAAAGAAGCATTTTCTTCTCTTCCCAGAATCTTCTTCTGGTCGTATGATGCTTCGTAAGGCTGCTTGCACTTATTACACAATGTCTTTACAAGCCTTTGTGAAACGATACCTATAACTGCGGAAGATACAATATATGGTTCAACTCCCATATCTATCATCCTGGCTATGGTTGAAGCACAGTCGTTGGTGTGAAGGGTTGAAAGAACAAGGTGACCTGTAATTGCTGCTCTTACTGCTATATCTGCAGTCTCGCCGTCTCTAATTTCACCAATCATGACAATATCGGGGTCTTGACGAAGTATGGACCTTAGTCCCGATGCAAAGGTCAGTCCAGATTTTACGTTTACTTGTACCTGGTTTATTCCACCAAGTCTGTACTCTACTGGGTCTTCTACTGTGATTATATTTTTTTCTATTTGGTTTAACTCTCTTAATACTGTGTATAGAGTTGTGGTCTTACCACTTCCCGTTGGACCTGTTACAAGGATCATTCCGTAAGGCTGCCTTAATATGTTGTCGAATAGATCCAGGTTGTATTTGCTAAGTCCAAGGCTTTCCTTGTTGAAGTTAAAGCTCGATTTATCAAGAAGACGTATTACTACCTTCTCACCGTATACAGTAGGCAAGGAAGAAATACGCATATCTATTTCACGATCATTAATTTTAGTTTCTACACGGCCGTCCTGAGGAACTCTCTTTTCGGCTATGTTCATTTTACCAATGATTTTAATACGGGTTACCATCGCTGAGTGGTTTGACCTGGGAAGGCTCATTATCTCTCTTAGGTCCCCATCAATACGAAAACGCACTCTTATTTCATCAGCGTATGGTTCGATATGTATGTCGGAAGCTTTTGTCCTTGTAGCTTGCTCAAATAGTGAGTTTATAAGCCTAACTATTGGAGCTGATGCAACTTCTGCCTCTTCCTGTTCGTCGAATTCATTATCCATATCAAGACCAATGTCTCCGAACTCCTCAAGAACCTTTTTGGTAGTCGCTCCACTGTAGTATCTGTCTATTACTTTGTTTATATCGTTAGCAGTGGCAAGTACTGATTCAAGTTCCATCTTTGTGTAGAGCTTTATATCGTCTACGGCAAAGAAGTTGAGTGGGTCTACCATGGCGACTACTAGTTTGTCGCCTTTTTTATCTATAGGAATCAGTTTGTACTTTCTGACGATTGATTCTGGAAGCATGCTTACAACCGATTGATTGATTTCATATTTATTTAGGTCGATTCTCGGAAATCCGAGTTGAAATTCCAAAACTTCGACGATGTCTTCTTGTGTAACAAAGCTTAATTCCACAAGGACGTCGCCCAGCTTCCTGTTAGTGCCGCTTTGTACTTCAAGTGCCTTAACAAGTTGTTCGGATGTTATTTTACCTGCGTAGAGCAGTAGTTCGCCGATTTTTAATGTTGATTTTTGCATAACAGACTCCTTTAAGTAACAATTAAAAGCTGAGATCCCTCCGCTTCGGTCGGGATGACAGAGCAGGGGCGATTGACAATTGACAGTTGACAATTGACAATTAAAAGATTAAAAGAATAAAAGCAAATACAAAAGATTAAAAGCAAATGCAAGATTCTTCGCTGCGCTCAGAATGACAGCATCGGTGTATGGCAGAGCGAAGGCGGAACTTTTTGAATATTTACAATTTTATGGTGTTGAGAACATTTTACATCGAAACGGTTGTAAAATCAATGTTTATTTGTCAATTATAACAAAGATGTCAAAAAAGGTGACATTACAATATGTCACCTTTTGAGGTATTTTAGTTTTTTATTATATCATTTACTTTGGTTACTATGAGGTCTATGGCGACTTTGTTGTAGCCTCCCTCGGGGATTATTATGTCAGCGTATCGTTTTGTCGGTTCTATGAACTGCATGTGTGCTGGTCTGACTGTACTCATGTACTGTTTTATGACTGAGTCTAGTGTTCTGCCTCTCTTTTTTATGTCTCTTACTATCCTTCGGATAACCCTAACATCTGCATCGGTGTCTACGAAAAGTTTGATGTCCATCAGGTCTCTCAGTTCTTCATCAAACAGCACCAGTATTCCCTCAAGCACTATTATCTGCCTCGGTTCGACTGTTACTGTCTCTTTACTTCTGTTGTGGTTTTCAAAGTCGTATATGGGCTTTTCAACCGATTCTCCGTTTAGAAGCTTTTTAAGGTGATCTATGAGTAGCTCGTTGTCAAAGGCGAACGGATGGTCGTAGTTGGTCTGAACTCTCTCTTCAAAGCTCAGATCGCTCTGGTCTTTGTAATAAGAGTCTTGTTCTATTACTGCGACGTTATCCTGTATAGCATTTCGAATTTCTCTTGTAACTGTTGATTTACCTGAGCCTGTTCCTCCTGCAATGCCTATGAGTATGGGGCTTTTCATTTTCTCAGTCCTCCCTTGGCTTTCTTATGAGGTCAAACCTTGCAACTGGGTTGTTCATCCTTATTTTCATTATCATTTGTGGGTGGGGTGCAACCTCTATTGGTTCATCATCCTCGTTCCACATTTCTTCTATGGTCTGTTCGAAATAGTCTTTACCAGGGCCAAATACCTCTATCTGCTCACCTACAAACATCCTGTTTCGTTGTTCTACGGTGGCAATTTTAGTTTTTTCGTCGTAGTCCAATACCATCCCTGTAAAGTCATAGCCCCTTAAATATGAACTGGTACCGTAAACGTGGTCGGCTGGTCCGGGCTTTTGGAAGAAGAATCCTGTGGTAAAATCTCTGTGGCTTACTTTCTTAATTTCAGAGAGCCAAGCAGGGTCGTAGCTGTAATTTTCAGGGTCTTTCAGGTAAGCATCAAGTGCCATTCTATAGGATCTTATAACAGTTGCAACGTAGTATGAACTTTTAACTCTTCCCTCTATCTTCAGGCTGTGAATGCCAGCGTTTATTATCTCCGGAAGGTGCTCTATCATGCAGAGGTCTTTTGAGTTGAAGATAAAGGTTCCATCTTCGTGTTCCTCTATTGGGAAGTACTGTCCTGGTCTCTTCTCTTCTACGACGTGATATTTATATCTGCAAGGCTGGGCACAGTCGCCCATGTTTGCATCTCTGCCTGTCATGTAGTTGCTTATGAGGCATCTTCCTGAATAGCTCATGCACATTGCACCATGTACGAAGCATTCAATGTCCATATCCTCTGGAAGTCTTTCGGTTATGCTTGTAATCTCTTCCAGTGAAAGCTCTCTTGCAAGTACAATTCTCCTTACTCCAAGGCCATACCAGAACATTATAGTTTCGTAGTTTGTTACGCTTGCCTGTGTGCTTATGTGTATCTCCATATTGGGAGTTGTTCTCTTTATTACTGTGAACATTCCAGGATCTGAGACTATAAAAGCATCTACTCCTGCTTCTTCAAGCTCCTTTGCGTATTCCTCCAGACCTTCCATGTCCTTGTCGTGGGGCACGATGTTTAAGGTTACATAGACCTTTTTTCCTCTGGTGTGGGCGAATTCTACTCCTTCTCTTATATCGTCAAGAGTGAAGTTTTTAGATGCCTTTCTCATCCCAAAGGCTTCTCCGCCAAGGTATACGGCATCTGCTCCATATATAATTGCCATTTTCAGTTTCTCTAAATCGCCAGCAGGTGCCAGCAGTTCTGTTCTCTTCAAAACTAATCCTCCTTGTATGTGACGGCTACTCCGTCTCCCATTGGTATCACCGATGTGGTGTAACCATTCAGGTTGTTTATGTATATGAGGTATTCCCTCAGTCTGTTTACGATTGTCCTCTTTCTGCGCTTAACTAGGCCATCCTCTGCTACCATTCCCTTGTACAGAACGTTATCAGATACTATTAATCCACCAGGATTTAACAGTTTTGATGCGTATTCAAAGAACTCCATGTAGTGCCCTTTAGATGCATCCAGAAATACGAAGTCGAATTTCTTTGCTATATGTGGAAATGTATCCAGTGCATCACCAGGAATTACCTTAATTTTTTCTTCAAAGCCTGCAGTCTTAATGTTTTCAAGGGCAAGTGGAACAACATCTTGATTTTTCTCTAAGGTTACTATTTGAAAATCGTCTTCAAGACATTCAGCCATCAATATTGCTGAATAACCGATAGCTGTTCCAACTTCTAAGATTGATTTAGGCTTGTGTATCTTTATTAGAGTTCTTAAAAATTGTCCAACCTCAGGTTGAACAATTGGAACGTTATTTCCTTTGGCATAGTCTTCCAGACTTCGCAAAAACAGAGAGCTCTGTGGTGTGAGCTCATTTATATAGGATATTATATAGTCTTCGTTAATGTTACTCATTTTACCATTCCCTGTATTTAGACGCTTTTTCATAGACGTAAAGTATTATGCTTCCAAAGAGCACGACAGATACCAGTTCTCCTGCTGTTATGCCAAGAACTGTATACACATAAGGTATCTTTGTGAAGTATGACACCCATATTGAAACAATAAGTCCATTTAATAGTATTGGTGGTGCCATAGCAGCGTATCTGTTCTTAGCTTTTGATGTGATGTAAGCTGCCAGAAGTGTTACAAGTGATCCTCCAATAATATCGACCAGACCGAAGCCTGAATATGGAGCAAGAATGAAGTTCGCCAGAAGCACGCCAATAAACAGCCCAGGCACTGCTGCACTTTCAACCATCGGCAACAGAGTAAGCCCCTCGGCTATTCTAAACTGGACAGGTCCAAATGTCAGGTTTGCCACCGGAAATGGCAGCGCCTGTAAAAGGATCAGCACCAGATATATGGCAGCTATAAGGCTTGCCTTTGTAAGGTATCTTATGTTCATGAGATCAGTCCTTTGCTATAAATTGAGGATGAGAGGTATCAAAACCGGCACAAGGGCAGTACATATTACCCCTGTAATAAAGGCTATGACAACCGTCTCAGCATCTGTTGATCGCGATATTATGGGAAGTGCACTGGCAATGCTTGTGGAGCCTGCCGGTGCAATTGTCTCAAGGTAACCCAGTTTCTTTGCTATTACTGGTATAAATATAAAGGATGCAAGTTCTCTGGTCAGGTTTGCAATAAACCCGATGGTAGATAACTGATTTGAATGGGTTGCAAGGATTATTGAGGTTATAGTGTAAAAACCCTGTCCTGCTCCCACTGCCCCAGCTTCGTTAAAGGGCAGGCCTACAAGGTAACCACCTATAGCTGCGCCTCCTATGCTCCCAACCACTACTGCAAGAGGCATTAGAAGAAGTTTTAGCCCAATGCTCTTTATCTGTTCAAACACTGAGCTGTTAAGTCCTATGCTTATGCCGACCATTATCAATAGCAGTATTGTCCCTATATCTATGAACAGGGTTGCAAAGTTCTGTATCCAAAAGGGATGGGTTAGCATCCCTATTATAATTCCAGCGGCGATTGACGACAATATCATTAATGTCACTTAACATCACCGCCTCTTATGAAGCGTTTAATGGAGATTACAGCTAGTAAGCTTCCTAATATGGCGAATACGCCAATTAGTACAGCCTTATAGCCAATGGCGACGAAAGACTGTATAACAGCATCGTCCATTCCTATCTTAATGCCCATTATAAAGAGCAGAGAAAGGAGAACAACTATCTGAATTATATTTCTGTTTTTAATTATAAAGTTGTTCTGACTGGATTTAAGCCCAAATAGTACACCTGTGGCTATGGCCGCAAGGTACATAACAAATCTAACGCCCATTCAAATGCTCCTATTCTATACCTCCATTATTATGGGAAGTATCATTGGATTTCTCTTTATTGTGGTATATAGAAATGTCCTTAGGTCATCTCTAATATTCGACTTGATTGCAGACCAGTCCCTTATTTTCTTTTCTTCGCAGGATTCAAGGGTCTGCTTTACAACTTTTCTGGCTTCGTCCATAAGATCTTCTGATTCTCTGACGTATACGAAACCACGTGAAACTATGTCTGGACCAGAGGCAACTTTGCCCTTATCTTTGTCCATAGTGACTACAACGACTATAAGACCGTCTTCGGACAGGTGTTTTCTGTCTCTTAGAACGATGTTTCCAACGTCTCCTACGCCCAGGCCGTCAACTAAAATATGTCCTGATGGTACACTTGCCCCAAGGGCTGCAGTGTTCTTAGTCATCTCAAGTACTTGTCCGTTTTCCATGATGAATATATTTTCTCTCGGAGTTCCGAGATCTGCGCTGATATCTGCGTGCATCTTCAGGTGCCTTGCTTCTCCGTGTACCGGTATGAAGAACTTTGGCTTAACCAGGCTGTGCATTAACTTCAGCTCTTCCTGGCAAGCGTGACCTGAGACGTGAATTTCTGCCAGGGATTCGTAAATTACCTTTATTCCCTGCTCCAGTAGGTTGTTCACTACTCTTGACACTGTCTTTTCATTGCCTGGTATTGGCGATGCTGAGATTATTACCAGATCGTCGTGCATCAATTCAATCTTTCTGTGTTCGTTTGATGCAATTCTCGTAAGGGCGCTCATGGGCTCGCCCTGTGACCCTGTGGTTATTATAGCCAACTGGTCTTTTCTGTACTTATTCATGTCGTTTATATCGATTATGGTTCCCTCTTTAAATTTAAGGTAGCCTAAGTCTGCTGCCACTGTTATTACATTTACCATAGACCTGCCTGAAAGGACAACCTTTCTCTCGTTTAATTCAGCAGCATCTATTATCTGCTGTACCCTGTGTACGTTAGATGCAAATGTCGCAACTATTATACGCCCTTCTGCCATGTGAAACAGATTTCTGAAGGTGTCTCCAACCGTGCTTTCACTCATTGTAAAACCAGGTCTTGTTACGTTTGTTGAGTCTGAAAGAAGCGCAAGCACTCCTTTGTTTCCCAGTTCAGCAAGTCTGTTTAAGTCCATCTTGTCGCCAGAAATTGGCGTGAAGTCTACCTTAAAGTCTCCTGTCTGTATGACAGTTCCCACAGGGCTTGTTAATGCAATTGCAGCGCTGTCGGGTATACTGTGGGTCACTCTGATGAATTCTACATCGAAATGACCGAGTTTGAGCTTTTCGCCGTAGGTTACATCGTGCATCTGCACATTCTGCAGGTTATGTTCTTTCAATTTGTTGTTTAATAATCCAAGCGTAAGCTTGGTGCCGTATATCGGCATGTCAATCTTTTTTAAAACATAGGGAATTGCCCCAATATGGTCCTCATGACCATGGGTCAGTACTAATCCCTTGATTTTCTCTTTGTTTCTTATCAGGTAAGATATATCAGGGATTACAATGTCAACTCCCAGCATTTCGTCTTCGGGGAAAGTCATTCCGCAGTCCACTATCACGATCGAGTCTTTATACTCGTGAACTGTGATGTTCTTTCCTATCTCACCTAATCCGCCCAAAGGGATTATTTTCAGTTTGTTTTGTTTTGCCACTTTACCACTCCTTGTTTGTCTTTCTCAAATTATGATTCTTTACATTTTTTGCATATTCCGTAGAATTTGACGTCGTGATCTCGGATGAGAAACCCTTCTTCCTTTTCGATCTCTTCTTCAAGAGCTTCTAAAAGATCCAGTTTCACTTCAGTCACACTTCCACATTCTGTGCATATTAAATGGTGATGGTGGTGATCTCCCGTTCCCATGTTGAGCTCATAACGGCTCACTCCATCATCAAAATTTATTCTATATACTATTCCAAGCTTTTCAAAAAGCTGCAGGGTTCTGTAGACGGTAGCAATGCCAACGTCTTTCTTTTCTCTGGACAATATACCATGGACTTCTTCGCAACTCAAATGCGAGTCGCTGTTATCGAGGAGTATTCTCAGTACGTCCTCGCGCTGACTCGTGTATTTGTAGCCCTTCTTTTGAATTGTTTGCATATAGCTTTTAATATGTTCGTCCACTGCCCAAGTTCACCCGCCTTATTGTAAATGGTCCCTGCTGAGCTCTTCGTAGGCTGTCTTTACCTCTTCAAATTCCTCTTCGTCGTCTATGGTCGTAAAAATCGGGTCTCCGTTTTCGTCCATATCCAGTTTCAACAGATACGTCAAAGTATCAAGTTGATCTGCGTTTAGCAGAGCGACGTAATCGGTGTCGTCCAATGTGAACTTTGCCTTTACAAAAAATTCTATTTCATTTCCTAGTTCGTCATAAAATACGTGTTTTTCAGTCATGATGATATCCTCCTTTACTTTGAATCCAGATAAGTTTGCAGGATATAAGATGCTGCTACCTTGTCTATCATATTCTTTCTATTTTCCCGCCTAACTTCTGACTCAATGAGGACTCTTTCGGCAGATACTGTCGAAAGCCTCTCGTCTATGTAGACGATCTCAACTCCAAATTTATTCTTTATCTTTTCGGCAACAGTACGCGCCATCTCTCCCGATGGACCAACAGTGCCGTTCATGTTGTAGGGCATTCCTACTACGACCTTTTTTACGCTGTATTCGCTTAAAAGCGCTTCTATCTCCGCAAGGTCTTTCTTTTTGCTCTCTCGTGTGATAACCGTCAGAGGCTGAGCAGTTATCCCTAAAGCATCGCTGATAGCGACTCCTATTCTCTTTGTACCCACATCAAGGCCTAAAATTCTCTCCATATATTCTCCATTATACCATTTTTATACAACTTTTATACAAAATTCTGGGCAGACAGTCGCACAATAGCCGCAAAGTATGCAGTTCTCGTTTGGGGTTGCCTGTCCATCGACGATATTTATACCGCCCTGCTGACATCTGGCGACACAATTTCCGCATGCCTGGCAGTAATCAGCCACTACAAGTCTTCTATTTGCCTTTTTTATTACAGTCTTAGTTTCATCGGCCATGCTTCCAGTGTTTAGCATTTGGAGTGCAGCATCTACTTCGTCAAAGGACTGCAGCCCAATTGCAACAGAGTCAATTTCACTAATATCTCTTACAAATCTAAAAGCTTCTTCAGTCTTTGCGATTAAATGTCCACCGCCGAGGGGTTTCATGCTGTAAACTCCTCTTCCGTCATTGTGGCAGTCTCTGATGGCTGCTACCATGTCCGCAGCAGTTCCGTCGTGGATTCCAATGCCCTCGATGTTCAACAGTGGATGTACAACGTCAAGCTCCTTGTATTTGAGAAAGCCCCGTACACCTTCAACTCTGTGAGTGGAAATGCCAATCGCTCTGATTAAACCCTTCTCTTTAGCTTTCAAGAAGTATTCAACCGCAGGCCAGTGCCCTCTTATGGTGTGTTCGCTCTCTTGTTCGTGAAGCAAAAATATATCTATATAGTCAGTATCAAGCTCTTTTAAGGCTTTCTCCAAGCTCTCCTGCGCCAGTTCTTCTGTATAGGCGTAGGATTTTGATGCTATTACGTAATCGTGCCTGGGAATTTCTTTTAAGGCTCTCCTGATGTATTCATAGTTATCGTAAATCTCAGCAGTATCTATGAAGTTAATGCCTTTGTCGTAGGCGTATTTAATAAGTGCTGCTCCCTCATCGAAGGTTAGGTTTGCCTGAAAAGGCGTCATAGTGAGCGAGCCAAAGCACAGCCCCGACACGGGAATGTCAGTTCTGCCAAGTTTTCTTCTGTACATATTGTTACCTCGCATATTTACAAAAATAAGATGGATAGCTTCAGGCCATCCATCCAGCTTTTATCAGTCTTTTGTACGCTGCAGATACGACCTGAGGATTTCCTCCAGCAGTTCGTCTCTTTCGATTCTTCTAATAAGAGTCCTTGCATTGTTGTGGCTCGTAATGTAAGTAGGGTCTCCAGAAAGTATATACCCTATGATCTGATTAATGGGGTTGTACCCCTTCTCCTCAAGGGAATTAAATACAGATATTAAAATCTCCCTTGGCTCAGTGACGACGTCCTTAGCAGCTTCAAATTTTACGGTTTCATTCATTCTATCATCCATGTTCCACAACCTCCCCTCTTGTTTTGATTATAACATAATCAAAACATAATTGACAATTGACGATTCAATTGTCAATTTGCTTCTTTAGTATTTCCTCAACCATTTCCAACGCTTCTTTTAACTTCCCTGGCTCTTTTCCGCCGGCCTGTGCCATTTCTGGACGACCGCCGCCGCTTCCGCCTGTTGCCTGTGCAACTTCTTTTATTATGTTGCCTGCGTGGATTCCCTTTGCTGTAAGGTCTTTTGTAGCCATTGCTACTAGTGAAACCTTGTCGTCTTTTGTGGATCCAAGCACTACTACTCCTGAGCCAAGCCTTGCTTTTAGTTCATCGCCAAGTGTTCTCAGGCTGTTCATGTCCATATCTTGTACAGTATAAGTTATGAGTTTTACTCCGTCAATATCTTTTTGCTGTGAAAGGATGTCTCCTGCCGTATTGGCTGACAGTTTATCCTTTAGCTTGGATATCTCTCTGTCTTTTTCCTTTAGCTCGTCCATAACTGTGTGTGCTCTTTCGACCAGCGACTGCCTGTTAGTCTTCATAGAGTGTGAAAGCTCTTCAAGCTCCGTTTCAAGGCCGTTTAGGTAGTCATATGCATTAAGGCCTGTAAGAGCCTCTATACGCCTAACTCCTGCAGCAATTCCTGCTTCTGATACTATTTTGAACAGTCCAATCTGGCCTGTATTTGACACGTGAGTTCCACCACAAAGCTCCTGTGAGTAGTCTCCCATAGAAACAACTCTTACTTTATCGCCGTACTTTTCTTCAAAGAGGCCAATTACGCCTTCTTCCTGAGCTTCCTTAAGAGTTTCAATTCTGGTTTCTACTGGCATTGCCTTAAGAAGTTGATGGTTTACCTGTGATTCAATCTTAGCTACATCTTCTTTGCTTACAGCTTCAAAGTGAGTGAAATCAAACCTCAATCTGTTTGGCATTACTAGTGAACCTGCCTGGTTTACATGTCCACCTAGAACTGATTTTAACGCCTTGTGAAGAAGATGAGTTGCCGAGTGATTTCTTCTGGTTGCATCTCTTTGCTCGTCGTCGACTTTAGCTATTACTGTTTCTTCAACTTTAAGCTGTCCTTCTTTTACGCTTATAAAGTGAAGCGGCATATGGTCCTTAGTCAGCTTGGTATCGGTAACTTCAGCGTAACCGCCTTCAAAGTTAAATACACCTGTATCTCCAACCTGGCCGCCCTGCTCGCCGTAGAAAGGAGTTTTCTTTAGTATAGCCATTCCTTCTTCGCCTTCGCTCAGGTGAATGACTCTCTCGCCTTCCTTAAACAGAGCCAGAACTTCAGATTCGTCCTCTGTTCTGTCGTAGCCAGTGAACTCAGAAACGTAACCTTTAGTTAGTTCTTCGTCTTCTTTGCCACCCCAGCCGCCATCTGTGCCTTCTCTTGCACTTCTGGCACGCTGTCTCTGCTCTTCCATGTGAGCTTTAAATCCATCTATATCCAGTTCGATTCCTCTTTCATCCAAAATCTCTTCTGTCAATTCAAGCGGGAATCCGTAGGTATCGTAAAGCTTAAATGCCTTGTCACCACCAAAGATTTGCAAACCTTTCTCTTTCATTTCGTCGATGTAATCGTCGAGAATTGAAAGTCCTTGGTTTATAGTCTCTTGGAATTTCTCTTCTTCTGCTCTTATTACTTTCTTTATTTGTACTTCATTTTCTTTCAGTTCTTTGTATTCAACTGACCAGGAGTTAATTACAACTCCAGCCATCTCTTCTAAGAATCCTCTGTCTATTCCGAGAAGCTTGCCATGCCTTGCAGCACGTCTAATAAGCCTTCTTAGTACATAGCCTCTTCCTTCGTTGCTTGGGATAACTCCATCACTTACAAGGAATGTCATTGCACGAGTATGGTCAGTAATAAGTCTTACGGATACGTCTTTTTCACTTTCGCTTCCGTATGTGTAACCGCTTATTTCCACTACCTTGTTCAAGATGTCTCTGATTGCACCAATGTCAAAAATTGTGTCTACGTTCTCCATAATACATGTAAGTCTTTCAAGTCCCATTCCAGTGTCGATATTTGGATTTGGAAGCGGATGGTATACGCCCTGTTCGTCTTTGTCGAATTGCGTAAATACCAGGTTCCACACTTCAAGAAATCTGTCACAGTCGCAGCCTGGCTGGCAGGTTGACTTTCCACAGCCATATTCCAAGCCTCTGTCTATATATATTTCAGAACAAGGTCCGGATGGTCCGACTTCAAGCTCCCAGAAGTTATCTTCTTTGCCAAGTCTTACAATTTTTTCTGCTGGTACTCCAATTTCCTTATTCCATATTTCAAAAGCTTCATCGTCGTCAAGGTAGACGCTGACCCAGAGGTCTTCTGCCTTTAGTCCCATATTTACAGTAAGAAACTCCCAAGCCCATGCTATTGCTTCTTTTTTGAAGTAATCGCCAAAAGAAAAGTTTCCAAGCATCTCAAAGAATGTGGCATGCCTTGCAGTCTTACCAACGTTTTCAATATCTCCTGTACGAATGCACTTTTGACAAGTCGCCATTCTGTTGTGAGGTGGTACTGCATCTCCCGTGAAATACGGTTTTAATGGGGCCATGCCCGCTCCTATTAACAAAAGTGATTTATCATTTTTAGGCACCAGAGAAAAGCTAGGTGCGATAAGGTGATCTTTCTCTTTAAAAAAATCAAGGTATTCTCTTCTAATTTCATGTAGTCCAAACTTTTTCATCATTACACCTCACCCTTAATATTAGAAAAACCCTCCCATAAGGGAGGTCTGTTTCTATACTATTTTAATTCAAATGGCTCAATCTGTCAATTTGTTCCGTTATCTGAATTCTCTGCAAGCCTTGCGGCTAATTTCCCTTTAAAGTATTTATATAAAATTATTGCTATGTTTACTGCAGGTACGGAAAGTATCATACCCATTACTCCGAACATCGCCCCACCGATTATTATTGATAATAGGATTGTCAGAGGGTGTAATCCAGTTGTCTTTCCAAGAACTTTTGGCCCCAAGATGTTGTTTTCAACCCATTGAATCAGTACGAAGAACAGTGCCACCCATACCGCTTTCATGGGACTTGCTATGAAGGCAAACACCACCGCTGGAACAAATCCAAGGAATGGTCCAATGTAAGGAATTATGTCCGCCAAGCCCGTAATAAATCCGATAATAATCGAGAATTCTACCTTCATGATAAAGAGAAATACTGTGGTAGCTACTCCTACAGCAACCGCCATAAGAAGCCTTCCCCTTATGAACTGTGACATTGCCTGATCCATCTCTCTTAAAAGCGTGTGGATTTCATCACTCTGCTTTTTCGGTATGAAAGATGCTGCCTTTTTGAGGAAGTGGTCTTTGTCTACCAACAGGTAAAAAGTCAGTATCGGCATTAGCACGATGCTAATTATTCGCGTCAGCATGTTGCTGATCCCCATGACAAATGCTTCAGTTCCCTTTACAAGCAGTTCCTGCAGCTTATCGACATTTTGGGATGCAACCTTTTCAATGGATTGCACCAGTTCAGGCATGTCGTCAAGGGTGCTGGCATATTCTGAGTAAAATGACTGGAACCATGTTCTGACTGAATTGATGTAGTCGGGCAGGTTTACCCCCAACCTCTTTAGCTCTCTTCCCGTACGGGGAAGTACTGCTAGAAACAGTATTATTATGCCTCCAAGTATTATCAGGTAGACTACTGCCGTTGCCCATACCCTTTTTAGGCCCTTCTTTTCAAACCAATTTACTGGAGGATTTAACAGGTATGCCAGTATCATAGATGCGATTACTGTAAAGAATGTGTCTGACACAAGATGATAGCGCGCGAAGATTCTGGATACAAAGTAGACTGTAAAAAGTCCTGCAATTACCCAGAGAATGAACTTTGTTTTGTATTTTATAGCTTTTCTAGACGGCACAAACCTGTTCCCGATGTTGATTAGGTAGTATATTGTAAGGAACAAGAGAATCGCTGTCAGAATCCATACCAGCTTGACAAAGAGCTCAGGCGCAGCTTGAATCTGCATAATCTACCCTCCATAAAAGAAAAGTCTCCGGACTATTGCTCAAAGCAACTGCCAAAGACTTTATTCCCTCTTATTCTTCGGCACCTTCCAGGTCGTGAAGATGCTCGTCATCAAAGTCGACATCTTCTAATCCTTCAATTTCTACCCCGGTTTTCTTCGTATAATCAAGAAGTGCCGATTTTACAGCCTGTTCAGCGAGAACGCTACAGTGCATTTTTACTGGCGGAAGTCCATCGAGAGCTTCTGCTACTGCCTTATTCGTTAACTCCATCGCTTCTTTGATACTCTTGCCCTTAATAAGGTCAGTCGCCATGCTTGAAGAAGCTATTGCGGAGCCGCATCCAAAGGTCTTGAACTTAACGTCAGTTATGGTATCTCCATCTATCTTGAGGTACATCCTCATTATATCACCGCATTTAGCATTGCCTACTTCGCCAACGCCATCTGCGTCTTCTATTTCTCCTACGTTATGTGGATGCATGAAATGCTCCATTACTTTTTCTGAATACATATATTAGTTACCTCCTCCAACTTTTTCGTACAGCGGCGACATGTCTCTCAGCCTTTGGACAATGCCCTTAAGCTGTTCAGCGACGTAGTCAATTTCTTCAGGCGTATTTCCAGTTCCCAGAGAAAGTCTCAGTGAACCGTGAGCGATTTCATGTGGCAGCCCTATTGAAAGCAACACGTGTGACGGATCCAAAGAACCTGATGTACAGGCTGAACCACTGGAACCAGCTATGCCCAGCATATCCAACATCAGAAGAAGTGATTCTCCCTCGATGTACCTGAAACAGAAGTTTGCGTTTCCAGGAAGTCTCTTTTCTGGGTGCCCGTTTAGTCTTACTTCGGGTATGCTTTCCATTACGCCTTTTATTAGTCGTTGCCTCAGTGATATGAGGTAATCGGTGTTTTCTTCAAGTTTTTCGTAGGCCAACTCTACTGCCTTGCCCAGTCCTACGATGCCTGGGGTGTTTTCTGTGCCTGCTCTCTTGCTCTTTTCCTGAGCTCCTCCAGCGATTAATGGGTCGATTCTGACACCTTGTCTGATGTAGAGAGCTCCTACTCCCTTTGGCCCGTACAGCTTATGGGCTGACAATGAAAGTAGATCTATATTCATATCTTTAACGTCTATTGGAAGGCTTCCAACTGCCTGAACTGCGTCTGTATGAAATAGGACGCCGTGTTTTTTGGCTAGCTCGCCAATTTCTTTTACAGGCTGGACTGTTCCAATTTCGTTGTTAGCAAACATTATTGAAATAAGAATAGTTTTATCTGTTATGGCATTCTCAAGGTCTTCTAATGAAATCATGCCGTATTCGTCGACATCTAAGTAGGTTACTTCAAAACCTTGCTTTTCAAGATATTCACAGGTGTGCAGTACAGCATGGTGTTCTATCTTGGTGGTAATTATGTGGTTTCCTTTTTCAGAATGCCTGTATGCAATGCCCTTAATAGCCCAGTTGTCTGCTTCGGAGCCTCCACCGGTGAAGAATATCTCTGATTTTTTAGCTCCTAAGCCCTTTGCAACCTGTTCTCTAGCCTTTTCTATAGCCGTCTTTGAGTAGTTGCTCAGAGCGTATATACTTGACGGGTTTCCGTAGTATTCGCTGAAATATGGAAGCATCTCGTCCAAAACTTCTTTTTTGACGGGAGTTGTAGCCGAGTGGTCCATGTAAATTAGTTTGTCCATTTTACATCCTCCGATCTATTACTGATTGGTTGTCGTTGACCATATCCTCCAGTGTAATCGAGTCGATTACTCTGTCGATGCTGTCTTTTATCTTCGCAAATACCCATTTTGATGCACAACTTTCGTCTTTAGCGCAGTCGAAACCGTCGTCTGCCACGCAATCTGATGGGGACATATTCCCCTCCAGAGACCGCAATATCTGTCCTACTGTGATTTCTCCGGGTATCCTGGATAGCATGTAGCCCCCGTAGGCTCCCCTAGTGCTAGTCAATAACCCTTCCTTTTTTAGATTGGAAAATAGCTGCTCAAGATAGTTCTCTGAAAGACCTTGTTTTTCCGCTACATATTTTAAAGAGATAGGCCCCTGACCGTAATCCTGTGCCAGCTGGTACATGGCCATAAGACCGTATCTGCCCTTGGTTGACAATTTCATAGTATCACCTTCTTTTAATCCCAACTGCTTTGGTGGGTATTCCTTTTTCAGTATAATATATCCTAGTAAAAGTGTCAACAATACAATTCACAATTGACAGTTGACAGTTGACAGTTGACAGTTGACAGTTGACAATTAAAGGATTAAAAGAGTAAAAGACAAAAAAAAGATCCTTCGGTCGTACCTCCCTCAGGATGACAGAAACTACATGGCTCTGTCATTCTGAGCGTTTAGCGAAGAATCTTATCTTTTAAGTTCACTGTTCACTAAGGCCAGCGAAGCTAGCCCCTACAATTTTCTATTCACTAAGGCCAGCAAAGCTAGCCCCTACAATTTTACTTCAACTTTTCTCTCAACTTCTCAATCATATCCTTTGTCATGTCGTCGAGGAGGTATTTTGGTGCCCAGCCCCACTCTTCCCGTGCTGCTGAATCGTCCAGTGAATTCGGCCACGAGCAGGCTATTGTCTGTCTGACTGGGTCAACGTCGTACTCCAATACGAATTCTGGGATGTGCTTTCTTATGGCGGCTGCTATTTCCTCTGGGTCGAAGCTCATGGCTGCGATGTTAAATGCGTTTCTGTGTACGAGCTTTGAGCCGTCTGCTTCTAGCAACATCAATATTGCGTTAAGGGCATCTGGCATGTACATCATGTCCATTTTTGTCCCTTTATCTATAAAGCTAGTATATTTTTTATTTTTAATCGCTTCGTAGTAAATGTGTACTGCATAGTCGGTGGTTCCACCACCTGGCAGTGTATCGTATGAGATAAGCCCTGGGAATCTTACACCTCTGGTATCGACTCCAAACTTGTGGAAGTAATAGTCGCACAGCAATTCACCTGAAACTTTGGTAACTCCGTACATCGTCTCGGGCCTCATTATGGTTTCTTGAGGGGTATTGTCTTTTGGAGTGGAATCTCCAAAGACTGCAATTGAACTAGGTGTAAATACTGATAGATTCTTCTCCCTTGCAAGCTCTAACACGTTATACAGGCCAGTCATGTTTACATTCCAACAAAGACCTGGATTAAGCTCACCAGTTGCCGAAAGAATTGCTGCAAGATTTATGACAGTGTTAATTTTGTACTTGTCAGTTATTTCAGCCATTCGATTTCTGTCCATTACATCAAGTAGTTCAAAGTTGCTGTTTTCTATTAATTCTTTGTGGTCTTCCTTGTATTTGAGGTCGCTGATGACAACGTTTTCATCACCGTAAACCTTTTTCATTTTTAAAGCAAGCTCAGAGCCTATTTGTCCAAGGGCTCCTGTAATAAGTATTCTTCTCATTTGATGCACCTCCGTTGAATTTGGAATTGCTCCTTTTATATTATATCACAACTGCATGAAAGGAAAAGAAAAATACCCAGATATATCCAGGTATTTTCATTCGTTATTTAGTAGTAAATGCACAAACCAATGGTCTTTGGCCCTAAGTGCGAACCTATTACTGGTCCAAGATCTTCGAAGGTTATGACGGCTTTAGGAAACTTCTCTTTGAGAGTTTTAGTCACAAGCTGTGCTTCTTCTAAATCTAAGATGTGGCACACTCCGATTCTCTTTACTTCTGGTCTAACCAACTCAATCAAACGTGCAATGGCTTTTTTACGTCCCCTTGCCTTTTCCTCCAGTTTCAACTCTCCGTCAATCAGCCTAATAATGGGCTTGATATTTAACAGCTTTCCGATGCTCGACTTGAGCGTGGACATTCTGCCTCCTCTTGTGAGGTATTCAAGGCTTTCAGGTGTCAGGAGTACTTCCATCTTTTCCTTCTGCTCATCTAATACCTTAGCAATTGATGCTGCATCCATGCCCTGCTTGGACATCTCCACTGCATCTTCGACGAGGAACTTAAGAGCTGCTGCAGCAACTGTGCTGTCAACAATAGTGACTTTTTTATCTTCTAACATGGTGCCTGCAGTAGTTGCACTATTGTAGGTTCCACTTATTTTAGAGGATAAAACAATCACTATAGCTTCATCATAATCTCTTAAGGCGTCATTGTACGCATTTAGGAAATCACCTGCTGATGGCTGTGATGTGGTTGGAAAATCCGTACTGGATTCAAGTTCTCTGTAAAAATCTTCAAAGCTTCCTTTTAACCCCTCTTTTGACTCGACTCCGCCAAAGATATAATTAAGGGGCACAACGCTTATGTCTTCTTTCTTAATGTACTCTGGATCAAGATAACTAGTACTATCAGTAATTACTTTTACAGTCATATCTGACCTCCATTATAAAAAAATCTGTCGCTTGGTAGCGACAGATTTATTATTACACATATTTAACTATTTGACAACTATTGTATATATTCTGCCAGGCACGTAAATTTCTTTAACTATTGTCTTATCGTCTGTAAATTTCTTTACTGCTGCCTCGGCAAACACCTTTTCTCGGATGCTTTCTTGTGCTTCTTCAAGGCCGACTACCACAGTTCCCCTTACTTTTCCGTTAATTTGAACTGGCATTTCAAATACTTTGTCTATGGTCTTGTCCTCATCGTATTCCGGCCATGTCGTTTCAAACAGATATCCAGGTAGTCCTGCAATTTCCCATAACTCTTCAGTGATATGTGGTGCCACTGGGTTTAGCAGTACTAGGAATGTCTCGAAGTCTTTCTTGTTCATCTTCCCGAAATCGTTAAAGTCATTTAGAAGCGTCATAAGTGCTGCAATTCCTGTATTGAATTTAAGCGTTTCATAATCTTCTGTGACTTTCTTTATAGTCTTGTGGATTTTCGACTCCATCTCGGGAGTGTATTCTGTTCCATCCTCGACCATATATTGAAGTTTCCAAACTCTGTCGAGGAATCTTCTACAGCCCTTTACACCGTTGTCAGACCAGGGGACAGCTTTCTCAAAGTCGCCAATGAACATTTCATAGGTTCTAAGTGTATCTGCGCCGTAGTCATTCACTATATCATCTGGATTTACGACGTTACCTCTTGATTTTGACATCTTCTCATTGTTGTCTCCGAGGATCATGCCATGAGATGTCCTCTTAGCATATGGCTCAGATGTTGGCACTACGCCAATATCGTATAAAAACTTGTGCCAGAATCTTGAATACAGCAAGTGAAGAGTTGTGTGTTCCATCCCACCGTTGTACCAGTCGATTGGAGACCAGTAGTCAAGAGCTTCTTGTGATGCCAGAGCTTCACTGTTGTCTGGGTCCATATACCTTAGGAAATACCAAGAAGATCCTGCCCACTGAGGCATAGTGTCTGTCTCTCTATGAGCTGGTCCGCCGCACTTAGGACATGTTGTGTGAACCCAGTCCGTTATAGCTGCAAGTGGTGATTCGCCAGTGTCAGTCGGCTCGTAGTTTTCAACTTCTGGAAGCATTAGAGGCAGTTCTGATTCTGGAAGAGGCACCCATCCGCAAGTATCGCAGTAAACCAAAGGAATTGGTTCTCCCCAGTATCTCTGTCTTGAGAATACCCAGTCTCTTAGTTTGTAGTTGACCTTTCTATCTCCAAGATTTTTCTCTTCAAGCCAGTCAATCATCTTCTGGATTGCATCTTTAACTTCCATTCCATTGATAAATCCTGAATTAACAAGGATACCAGAGTCAACATCACTATATGCTTCTTTAGTTATGTCTCCGCCTTTAATTACTTCAATTATTGGCAGTCCAAACTTCGTAGCAAATTCCCAGTCCCTTTGGTCGTGACCTGGAACAGCCATAATTGCGCCTGTACCATAGGTCATAAGAACGTAGTCTGATACCCAAAGTGGAATTTCTTCTCCCGTTGCAGGGTTTATTGCAGAAAGACCTTTTAGCTCTATACCAGTCTTTTCCTTGACTAGTTCAGTCCTTTCAAAGTCGGATTTCTTAGCTACTTCTTCTCTGTAGTGTTCAACTTCATCTATATTTTCTATTCTATCTCTGTATTTATCTATCAATGGATGCTCTGCAGCAATTACCATATAGGTTGCGCCAAATAGCGTGTCAGGTCTAGTGGTGAAAACCCTTAGGACATCCTCTCCGCCTGCTATGGCAAAGTTAATCTCAGCCCCTTCGGACCTTCCAATCCAGTTAGTCTGCTGTATTTTGACTCTCTCGATGAAATCGACAGTATCCAGGTCGTTTATCAGCCTTTCAGCGTAATCAGTAATCTTCAACATCCACTGATTTTTGACCTTTCTGATTACCTCGCTACCACATCTTTCGCAAACTCCGCCTACAACCTCTTCGTTAGCCAGACCTACCTTGCATGATGTACAGAAGTTGATTGGCATTTCTTGTTTGTACGCAAGTCCCTTTTCGAACAGCTTCAGGAATATCCACTGTGTCCACTTATAGTACTTTGGATCCGTTGTGTTTACTTCTCTTGACCAGTCAAAGGAAAACCCGATGGACTTAAGCTGGCTTTTAAACCTAGCGATATTCTGTTCAGTTACAATCCTTGGATGGATTTTATTCTTGATTGCAAAGTTTTCTGTTGGCAGTCCAAATGCGTCCCATCCCATTGGAAACAGAACGTTATATCCCTGGTATCTCCTCTTTCTCGAAACTATGTCGAGGGCTGTATATGGCCTTGGATGGCCAACGTGCAAGCCGTTTGATGAGGGGTATGGAAACTCAACAAGGGCGTAGAATTTTGGTTTATCACTGCCGTTTTCTGCTCTATAGCATTGTTTTTCATCCCAGATGTCCTGCCATTTTTTCTCAATGGACTTCGGATCGTAGTCTCTCATTTTCTGACCTCCTAATATTTAAAAAAATAGACCTTTCGCCTTAGAGACGAAAGGTTAATTCCGCGGTACCACTCTTTTTGATAAATCCACTCAATGCCATTAACGCTGGCTTAGCGTCTGCTGTTTTTACTCAGCGGATACTCACAGGACGAGTTCAGCAATGTCCTCTGCAGTCTCCCACCAGCCGACTGCTCTCTAAAAGAGGTTTAGAGCTTACTACTTCCGTTCATCGTCTTATAATTTAGATACGATTATAGCAAAACAAATGTACTTAAGCAAGAAATATTTTGTTATCGTTTATTAGAACTCGGCTGAATTGACGGTTCTTGGGAACGGAATCACGTCTCTGATGTTGGTCATGCCAGTGATGTACATAATTGCTCTTTCAAAGCCCAGACCAAAGCCTGCGTGCTTTGTTCCACCGTATTTTCTAAGTTCCAGATACCACCAATAGTCCTCTGGTTCCATACCGTTATCGATTATCTTTTGAGTTAGGACGTCATATCTTTCCTCTCTCTGACTTCCTCCGATTATCTCGCCAACACCTGGAACCAAGAGGTCCATTGCGGCAACGGTCTTATCGTCTTCGTTGACTCTCATGTAGAAGGCCTTAATTTCCTTTGGATAGTTTATTACAAACACAGGTTTTTGGAAAACCTTGTCGGTGATGTATCTTTCATGCTCAGTCTGAAGGTCTATGCCCCACTTGACTGGGTACTGGAATTTCTCGCCTGACTCCAGAAGTATATCAATGGCTTCGGTGTAAGTTATAACTCCAAATTCTGAGCTTACAATCCCTTTAAGCCTGTCAATTATTCCCTTGCTCACAAAGTTATCGAAGAACTCCATTTCTTCGGGTGCATTTTCCAGCACATAATTTACGATATATTTGAACATGTCCTCTGCGAGGCGCATATTGTCTTCTAAGTCAGCAAATGCTATCTCTGGCTCTATCATCCAGAACTCGGCTGCGTGTCTTGCAGTGTTAGAGTTTTCAGCTCTGAAGGTAGGTCCAAAAGTATAAGTGTTTTTAAATGCCAGGGCAAATGCTTCTGCCTCAAGCTGTCCACTTACGGTTAGGTTTGTCTCCCTGCCAAAGAAGTCTTGGGAGAAGTCTGTGTTTCCGTCCTCAGTCTTTGGAACATCGTCAAAGTCTAATGTCGTAACTCTGAACATCTCACCAGCACCTTCAGCGTCTGAAGCTGTTATTATAGGAGTGTGAGCGTAGATATATCCTCTCTCCTGGAAGAACTTGTGGACTGCAAAGGCAAGCACTGATCTTACTCTGAATACAGCGCTGTAAGTGTTTGTTCTGGGTCTTAAGTGTGCAATAGTCCTCAGATATTCGAGGGTATGCCTCTTTTTCTGTATTGGGTAGTCATTATCGCTCATTCCAACGAGAACCACAGAAGATGCTTTAACCTCGAAAGGCTGCTTAGCTTCTGGTGTCTCTACCAGTGTTCCTACTACTTCTATTGCAGAATATATGGGAAGTTTCTCAACCTCCGAGAAATTTGTTAAGGTATCGTCATAAACAATCTGTATATTCTTAAAGAATGTACCATCGTTTAGCTCAATAAATCCAAAGTTCTTAGAAGACCTAGATGTTTTAATCCAGCCTTCGAGAACGAGTTCTTTTCCAATGTAGTTTGATTCATTTCTATAAATATCTTTGACAGATAACCCCATGTTCATCCTCCTCAATCTTCCTGAATGTTTTTACTAATTATAAACAGTTTGACGGTAGTTGTCAATTGGATTAGCTGTCGTTTTCCAATGATTTTAGCCGTTTTTTGATTTCTTTTTCGTATCCTTCATCAGAAGGTACATAATATACACTGTCTTCAAAGCCTTCTGGGAGATACGTCTGCTTTACGTGATGGTCTGGATATGAGTGAGGATAAAGGTACCCATCTCCGTGTCCTAGCTTCTTTGCTCCAGAATAGCTGGAGTCCCTTAAGTGTCCGGGCACTCTTCCAATTTCCTTTGTTTCAATGTCTCTTAAAGCATCGTCAATAGCCATGTAGCTGCTGTTGCTCTTCGGAGCAGTCGCCACGTATATTGCTGCTTGAGAGAGAACTATTCGGCCTTCTGGCATTCCTATAGCTTTGACAGCCTCAAGGGCTGATACAGCAACCGTAAGTGCCATTGGATCAGCGTTGCCAACGTCCTCCGATGCAGCGATTATTATTCGCCTAGCAATAAATACTGGGTCTTCTCCAGCGTTTATCATCTTGGCTAGATAATATGAAACTGCCTGGGGGTCTGACCCCCTCATGCTCTTAATGAATGCAGATATAGTGTCGTAGTGTTCATCTCCGCCCTTATCGTAGCGAGCAGCTTTAGTCTGAATTGAATCTCTAATGCTCTCCAGGTTAATCTTACGAAGACCTGATTCGTCAGGGTCAGTAGAAAGTACGCTGATTTCAAGAGAATTTAAAGCAACTCTGCCATCTCCCTGAGCAATTGTAAGGAGATAATCCATTGCTTCATCGTCTATATCAACTTTGTACTTACCCAAACCTTTCTCTTGGTCAGATAAAGCTCGCTCTATCATTGCGCGAAGGTCTTCTCTAGTAAGCTGTTCGAGGACAATTACTATTGCTCGGGAAAGAAGCGCTTTATTAACTTCAAAATATGGATTTTCAGTTGTGGCTCCGATGAGTATAATAATTCCACGCTCGACAAATGGGAGCAGTGCATCTTGCTGCGATTTATTGAACCTGTGGATCTCGTCTATGAAGAGAATAGTTTTTCTGCCATTCATGGCGAGACTGTCTTCGGCTCGTTTTACCACTTCGCGGATGTCCTTTACCCCGGCAGTAACAGCAGAGAGCTTTTCGAACCTCATGCTGGTCTGGTTGGCAATTATCATTGCGAGCGTTGTTTTGCCAGTGCCGGGCGGGCCGTAGAATATCATGGAGCTTATTCGGTCGGCTTTGATCGAGCGGTTCAGGTATTTGCCTTCGCCCAGGACATGGTTCTGACCGACAAACTGCTCCAGGGTTACTGGGCGCATTCGGTCGGCAAGTGGGGATGCTTTTTTTAGTTTTTCTTCCATTGACATTGAGAATAAATCCATACTTTCCTCATTTCCTTTTGGGATAATTCTGTCATCCTGAACGAAGTGAAGGATCTTGAAACAATTATAAAAGCATAGATTCTTCGCTAAGCGCTCAGAATGACAGAGCTGTATCGTTTCTGTCATCCTGAACGAAGTGAAGGATCTTGAGACAATTACAAAGCATAGATTCTTCGCTGACGCTCAGAATGACAGGGCTGTGACGGTCAGTGTGACGGGGCTGTGTTTGTCAGTGTGACACTTCCTGTTACTATGGTCTAAAACTTTTCTGTCATCCTGAACGAAGTGAAGGATCTTGAGACAATTATAAAAGCATAGATTCTTCGCTGACGCTCAGAATGACAGGGCTGTGACGGTCAGTGTGACAGGGGTGTGTTTGTCAGTATGACACTTCCTGTACTATGGTCTAAAACGTTTCTGTCATCCTGAACGAAGTGAAGGATCTTGAGACAATTACAAAGCATAGATTCTTCGCTGACGCTCAGAATGACAGCGTTGTGTCGTTTCTGTCATCCTGAGGGAGGGACGACCGAAGGATCTTAATAAATATCCTTCGACATATCCTTCCATTTAGGATTAAAAGAATTAATTAGCTCATCCTTCTTTTCTCGTTTCCATCCTTTAATCTCTTTTTCACGACTTATAGCTACTATTATATCCTCTATTAAATCATAATAGACTAACTTATTCACGTTGTATTTTTCAGTGAAGCCTTCTACTAATTTATTTTTATGTTCATATACTCGTCTACCTAAGTCATTTGTTACACCAGTGTAAATTACTTTATTGTTCCAATTAGACATAATATAAACAAAATACATAAAGTTAACCTCTTCAGTAATTTTTAAAAGCATAGATTCTTCGCTAAACGCTCAGAATGACAGCGTTGTGTTATTCACTATGGCCAGCAAAGCTAGCCCCTACTATTCACTATCTTTCATAAACTTTCTCCACAAACTCTGATGTCATTAGGCGCAGGATGCTGACGTAGTGCATATTGAAGCGTACTATGTCGCCTGGTTTGTAGTCTGTCTCGGAGTCAGAGCCATCGAGTATTAGATGGTCGGAGCTTCCCCCTAATATTATGAGCCCTTTGTCTTCCGGGTACAGTGTTCCATGGTCTACATCCTGTTTACCGATTGCGCAGAGTATTCTCTTTCTAACTCCTCGGTCGACAAAGGTGGGTATCTGACCAAAGGCATCGCGTCCAATCTCTTCTGTTGGGACGGATGGCTTTTCTTTGACTTCTATTGCTTCTGCTTCTAAAACGAATGCCGTGGGGTCTGTCCCCGGCATCTGTTTTCCATAGCCGGACTCTGATCCGTTGACGAATACTTCTCCAAATCTCAGGTTGCTTATTCCCTCTGGTATCTCTCCCTTTTCTACTAGGTGCATTGAGCTGGAGTTTCCGCCTGATACTATTTCAATCTTCAGACCGAATTTCTCTCTAATTTTATCCGCAAGGTCTGTAAGTCTCTTTAATATTGGTGCAGTAGCTATTACTCCACCATAGCAAGTGAGGTTTACTCCTATTCCTGCTATCTCAATCCACTTCATATCCTTTATTTCATTTATGGCATCAAACATGTCTTCTTCTTTGAAGTAACCTTCCCTCAAATCACCTAAATCTGCCATCAATATTATTTTGTGAACTTTACCGATTTTCTCGCTGGCGCTGTTCAGTGCTCTTACTGTAGCAATCTCGGAATTTAGGGAAATATCTGCGTATTTAACCAGTTCTTCCGCTTCTGAAATCATGGGGAGTCTAAGCATCATCTTTGGAAGTGGTGCATCCTTCATTCTCTTCAGGTTCTGAAGTCTGGAATCTGCAAGGTAATCCACTCCGCCGTCTACATACGCCTTCACCAGCTCCGGTGCAGCGCAGAATACTTTTGTAACACCAGCTGTTGAAATTCCTCTTGCTTTCGTAAGTGCAACCATTGCCCTCACGTTGTTTTCTATTTTTTTAGTATCGACTACTAATCTGGGATAACTCACTTGTAATCCTCCTACCTAAGTCCCAGGCTCTTTTGCAATAGGTCCAGCGCTATTTCAGGGTACTTAACTGACATTACTCCTAGGGATGCCATTATATATCGGTCATCTATGAGTATTTCAGCTTCCTCGTTGGGAAGGAGCCCTGTTCCGTTGTTTGAACGGGGAATTTCCTTTAGTATCTCTCTCTTTGCTGGAAGTCTTGTCAAAGCTCCGCCTGTTCCTATGATATATTTTACACCTGTTAAGTCTTTACCCTCTGCAACTGTCTTTTTACCACTGGGTCCATAAATATGCTTGAGCTTTCCAGCGTGCCTTGAAACTGCTGTGACTGCAGCATGTTCTGTAAGCACTTCTACAAAGTCGGTTTCCAGTTCAGACTTTGGTATGGGCATATGATGTTCAATTAAATTTCTAAGGGCTTGGTCGTCTATTCCAAGTTCCTTTTCCAGTTCCTCTTTTCCGACCATATCTACGATATTTCTCATGTTGACGTAGACTCCAAGGTCTCCTTCTACTGTCCGCTTTGCCTTTGGCTCGGGATTGAGGATAATTCTTGCTATCTCTTCACTGTCTTCAGTCACGGAATGGACATCTGTGGTAGCGCCGCCTACGTCAATGGTTACTAGGTCTCCAAGCTCTTCGTAGAGTAATTGACTGGCTTCCATTACTGCTCCTGGTGTCGGCATTATGTTGCCAGTAACCATATCTCTTACGTGCTCCATTCCGGGAGCGTGAATTATATGCCTCTCAAAGACATCCTGAATGACTTTTCTAGTTGGTTCAATATTAAGCTCGTCAATTCTTGGATACACGTTCTCAACCAGGTACAATTCTACTCCTGATTCTTCGAAAATATCCTTAATATCCTCTTGATTCTCGACATTTCCTGCGTATATAACAGGAATATTCAGCCCCAGTTCTGCAATGAGTTCAGCGTTGTGAAGGGCAGTGTCTCTTTCACCATAATCTACTCCGCCTGCTATGAGAATGATATTTGGGTTTATCTCTGTTATCTTTCTCAGGTCGGATTTCCTCAGTTTGCCTGCAGTTATATACTTTATGTTTGCACCAGCACCAAGTGCCGCTTCTTTAGCAGCCCGTACTGTCATATCGTACACAAGACCGTGAACTGTCATCCTCAGTCCGCCTGCGGCAGAGCTTGTCGCTATGAGCTCTTCGTACTCAACTGAGTCAATGTTCAGATTTTTACAGAGGTCTTCTATTGCTTCCCTAAGGCCAATGTTTACATCGCCCAGAAGGACAGAGGTAGCCCCCTGTCCCTGTCCTAAAAACTCTGGGTTTGTATTTATATTGTGAAACGCGTTTATTACTGTAGTTGTGCTGCCAATTTCTGCAACGAGCAAATCAATCTTCATTGCTCATCTCTCGTCTCTTCTTGACTAGGAAAGTAGCTACGTGAGAGCCCTTTGTTCCCCTGCCAAATCCTGCGTCCATTCCATGCTGCACTGCTAGTTCATTGGAAACTTGAGTTCCACCAGCAATGAATATTATCTTGTCTCTCACTCCTCTTTCCACAGCGTAGTCGTTTAGTTTCTGCATGTTTTTATAGTGGATGTCGTCGTGGGAGATAATTGTTGATGTCAGTATTGCATCAGCATTAATTTCTATAGCTGCATCGAGAAGCTTTTCAACTGGAACACTAGTACCAAGTATATGGCATTCTATACCATATTTCTCAATTCCACCGTGCTTGATGTCGATTATTTCTCTTATACCAACTGAGTGTTCATCTTCTCCTACAGTTGCAGCTACAACCTTCATCGGTTTTTTCTCGATATCTTCTCTCAGTTCCTCTTCTGACAATTCTTCAGGTTTTGGTGGAATAACTAGAGTTGAAATATCGATAGTCACATCAAGTCTTCCCTTAACTTCAACTCTCGTACCTTCTGATTCTTGCATTACCTCCTTGTGGATTACCTCTGCATCCTTCAGGTTCATCTTCTTAGCGTATTCAAGGGACGCAAATTCAGCAGTACGAATATCGGTTGGAAGGAACATGGTAAGGTGGACAATTCCGTCGCCTCTCCACTCCATTTCAGGCTTGATGTTGTCTGTGCCTACTAGGTTCTTAACTTCACCTAATCTAACGTTTACGTTATCAGTTTCATCTAGCTCGTCAATATATATTATCTTTGATGGGTCTTCTAAAGTGCTTCCACCTATAAGCTTCGATGGGTCTGTAACAAATTCGTCTCCGAATTGAGCGACGTTGTTGTAGCCAAAGTGCGCAGTTACTGGAGCCATGTAGTCAGAGTCTCTTTCGTATACTGTGCCAACTCCTACTCCGCCTTCGATTTTTCTAACAATGCCATCGCCATTTCTCTCAGGATAGTAGCCAGAGTCTACGAAGAAACCAGCTTCAACTGCTTCAAAGTATCCTCCGATCTCAAGCATTTCTTCCATGAAAAGAATTGCTCTTTCTTTTAATTCTCTAACTTTGTCACCTAGCTCAGAACCATGTCTCTTAAGCTCAAGCATGGTCATAAGTCCATCCATGCCGTTGAAAGCTTGTTTTGCTGTGTCTGTAGCTTCAATGTTATAGATGTGCCATGGAACATTTCTGCCTTCATCTGGTGTAATTGTCGACTGTATGTCGGCTGATGTAAGCTGTGAAATCAGAAGGTTCAGTACGTGGGTTACAGTAGCTTCTCTAGTTGAGGACTCCATATATTTGGTGTTCATTTGAGCTCTCATTCTGTATTCCCTGAACAGGTCTCTCAATGCGACCGCATATGGGAGGTCTATTCTCATGCTAGGTGCTGGTGGCGCTGTTGGAGGAACTGTTGAAAGGCAGATATTGCCCTTTTTCATTCCAACTTTTACAGAGAATATTGAGTTGATAGCGTGCTGAACCATTAACTCTGGCATTACTTTCCAGGCTTCTCTCGCAGTTGCATTTGCGTTATGAGCACCGTCGATTTGTGCAATATCAGCCCAAGTCATGACCTTTTTAGCTTCAGCGGCGTCTACGAATGACCTGATCATGTTGATGTTTCTGTAAAGGACATTATACTGTGGGTCCTGATGGGCTCCATTTACGCCTTCTTCAGCAAACATGACGGCGATTTCTGGGCCAGCTACTCCAGAAACATATGAGTGATAATTAATCGGTCTTCCTACTTCTTCTTCGATATAGTCAAGAGCTTTTCTCTGTGCCCTTACTTGTTTTCTACTAATGGGGATTCCACCTACTCCCTGTGGAGTTCCCTCGATTAAGCTCTCAAAGTGTGACTGGCCTGCTGTACGGATAACCATTATGTGATCTGCTCCGTGCCATGCAGCCATTCTCATCCTTCTGATATCATCTTCAAACCTTCCAGAGGCTATTTCGGTTGTGATAACAGGCTGTGGTTGTGGGTCTATCTGGTCAAAGTACTTTGCTGCCGGAAGTGGCTGACTTTGTTTCAGATTTTCAGATGAATCGTAATACTCAAATTTCCCAATCTGCCTCTTTTCACCAACTCCTTCTCTCCAGTGCCAGCCTCTTCTCTTTGGTCTGTAGTTTTCAAGGTCTTTTAATATTTCCTTAATATCTAATTTTTCATTTGGTTTCAATTCCATTACCTGGCACCTCCATTGAAAAGAGATTTTACTTCATCCCAGGCTTCGCCTTCTGTCAATAATAGCCCGGCTTCTCTAATGCTGATGTCCTTTTCTTTAGCAAGCTTGTATACGATGTGCCCTGCGCCCTTTCCTATCAATCCTCTGTCTATTGCGCTGTCGACAATTGCTTTTGCCTCTAAGCTCGAAAAGCCCATTCTAAGCAGTACACTTCTCTCTATGGAAGGGCTGGTATTCTTGTATCCAAGTTCAACGATTGGGTCAACTAGCTTTTCAGCCAGAGCCCAGAATCTTTCTTCCAACTGTTCCTCAGACAATTCCTGAAGGTGTTTCCTTCGCTCGTTAAAATCATCTGCTCTTTTCATATATTAAGCCTCCGTTTCAACTTCAATATCTATTTCTTTCAGCGATTCGCGGACAAATTCTTCGTCAGACTTGGTGTCTGTAATCAGGAATTTTAAGTCTTCGCTGTTCACCTTTTCTACTCCGCTGTTTGTAATGCAGTTTCTGATATATGACTTTTTAGTCTTATCCAGATCAAGTTCCTGTATGCATAGATAGCCTGGATCTTTTGGTAGAATGATATTCTTTCCTGGGACCTCTTCATCTGGATTTCCAGTCAATATTTCAATTCCGTTTTCCCTTGCAAAAGTTAGCTGAGGAAGTATGTGTTTTCCTGCACCAGTGTATTCTGTTTCCTGAACTACGATAATCTGATCTTGATCCAGTTCCTGAGCCAGAACGAATGCTGCAGCTAGTGCTGTGTTTCCTGCAGGTCCTCTTTCCAGACCCTCAACTTGAGCCAAAAGTTCTGTCATATAGAATACTGAACCCTGATTTACAGTTACGTATCTGTCGATATACCTTAATGGCCTTGCTGCTGACCTTGGAACGTCTGATCTGTCTGGCCAAGTAGCAAACGGAATTCCGAAACCTGTGTGACCTGTTGTGAACGACTTCTTGTTGAACTGCTCATCGCTAGCCATGTGAAGTCCTGCTAGACTAACAGAAGCTCCTACAATCTGAGTTTCTAGGGCCCCGGCTTTAATAAGTCCTCTGGCTGTTCCAGTCAGGTTTCCTCCTCCTGCGTTGGTTATTACGACCACATCAGGGTCTCTTCCCTCTCGCTCTCTGAATTGCATTGAAAGTTCGTAGCCAAGAGTTTCAACTCCTGCTATACCAAAGGGAGTATATAGTGATGCATTAAAATATCCCGTGTCTTCCAACATTAAAAGGAATGAGTAGAATAGTTCAGGTCCTACTGAAAGCTGAACAACTTCTGCTCCATAAGCTTCACATGCTCTGGCTTTTTCAATTATTTCAGGCTGTCCTTTGCCTTTTGAATCGTAACATTCCTGAACTATTATGCACTTAAGGCCCCTCATTGCTGCCTGAGATGCAACTGCAGCTCCATAGTTGCCTGATGTAGCAGCTATAACGCCTTTATAGCCAAGTCTTTGAGCGTGGTACACGGCAGTAGCTGCACGTCTTGCTTTAAAGCTTCCTGATGGATTGCTGGCTTCGTCCTTTATAAATATTCTTGCGCCTTTGCCTGGTTCAGCAAATTTCCTGGCTAGTTTAGTTATATTTCTAAGCTCGTACAGTGGAGTATTTCCAACTGAAGTATCTCTTTGAATCTGTTCAATTTCCTGCAAGCTGTAGCCCGTTTCCTTCATCATCCTCTCAAAGTCGAAAGCGATTGTTCCAGACTCAAACTGCTCGTAGTCAATTCCTACAGATTTTTTCATTATCTCTTGTTTTCTCGCCATAACGGCGTCAAAGCTTCTGTCTTTAGTCATTTGCTTCACCTTCTTCCAGAAGTTCTCTCGCCTGTCTTCCGATGTATAGAATTTCAGGCACTGCTTTGCCATAGTCGTGACTCCAGTAAGGGTTTACTTCTATGAGAGTACCCTCAATTTTTCTGCCGATATATGTCTCAACTTCTACTTTATCTCCTATATCTGCTGAATCATTCAGTAAGAATCCTTTGTCCCACATTTCCAAGGGAACATTCTGAGTATCCTCTGGAATATTTGGTGCTCTTTCGCCCACGTTTAGAACGACCTCGTGGATTCTAACCCAGTCGCCTTTCTTTGCAGCCATTTATATCATCCTTTCAAAGGTTTACGTTTAGTCTTCGATCATAGCTCTCATGTCGCCCATGATTGCCCTTGGCACTGGAAGATCCAGCATAGTCTTTAAGCCTGGTCTTGCATTTATAATATGAGGTATCATGTTTACGCACATTGCTATTGTTCCGATTCCGCCTGGTACTTCTGGTGAGTTGACCAGGTTTATATCAGGAGTTCCTTTAATGATTACGTAGTCGCCAGTTTGAATTCCTACCTGCTCAGGCTCAATTTGCTGTGGATGGTCCATTTCAATTTTTAGTTCTCCATCTACGTATCCAAAACCCTTCATTGCACAGCCTGCTACGTTGCCTGCTTTAGCAAAACCGTATGGTGATTTTCTGTCTACATCAGTCATAATTGGCTCCATTGATGTAGTTACTTTGTCGACTTCCCAGCCAATTGCATCTGCAACCATGTGTATCGATTCATGGAATCCAACGTGTCCTGAAAGGCTGCCTGTCCTAACGCCTTCTTCAAATTCTTCTTTAGTTATGCCAATTCCTTGTTCCTCCATTACAGCAGGGCCAAATGGCGATAAGCTGTTTACTCTTCTTGCAGTTATGTGGTCAATTTCTTCACAGCATCCAGTCATTGTGACTACCAGAAGGTCCATGATTAACCCAGGGTTGATTCCTGTTCCGAGAATTGAGACTCCATTAGCTTTGGCTATCTCATCAAGTTTCTTAGCTTCTTCAGGCGATTGCGCCATCGGATATGCCATTTCTTCTGCTGAGGAAATAACATTTATCTTTTGTTCCAATATAAACTTCAGTCTGTCAAATGCTGTCTTTGTAAATGAATCAGTTGCTGATATAACAACATCTGCTGCACCTTCTGTAATTACTTCTTCTGGTGTACCAATAATTACGTCTGGTCTGTCTCCTCTTTCAGTCTTGATAAAGTCGTACATGCTCTTGCCTAGTTTACTGCCTCTCCCAGCAACTCCGACGATTTCAACGCCCTTCTTTTTGAGGAGCATATCTGCCATTCCACTACCCATGGCACCCAAACCCCATATGATTACTTTTACATTTTCCTTTCTCATATGACACCTCCAAGAATTTTTTATCTAACGTTTAATATTATTGCAATTTCCATGCCAGTTATTTAAATATAATTTTTGCAGGAAATGTAAGGGATACCCTGCATTTGTCCGTCAAATTGTTATTTAAAATAAAAAACCCGCAAAATAATCTGCGGTTTAGCGCAAGTAATTTTGCGGTTACTGTTTCTTAAGTTTATATTGAAGAGTCTGTCTCTTAATTCCCAAGTGTTTGGCTGCGTTGGTAATGTTATTGTCGTACCTACGCATTACTTCCTTTATGAGTGAATCTTCTATGTCAGAGAGCAACTGTGGAAGAGTCTTTTCTGACAAATCGGAATAGAGCTCAGCACTCTGTGACTTCGCCTGTAGTATAAAGTTTGAGGATATAAAATTTTCTCTGTTGAGAACTCTGTCTCTTGAAGATACCATGTTCATTGCACCTTCTATAAAGTTCTCAAGCTCCCTAATATTACCTGGCCAGCCGTAACTTCTGAAATCTGAGAGAACATCGTCTGAAATCTTCTCTATTGATTTTTTAAGTGTCTTGTTAAATTTTTTAATAAAGAAATCTATCAGGAGTTCCAGGTCGTCGAGCCTTTCTCTTAAGGGAGGAATTCTAATGTTTACTACGCTCAACCTGTAGTACAGGTCACGTCTTAAAGTTCCCTCTTCCAGGCTATCCTTAGGGTCTTCATTAGTCGTCGCTATTATCCTTACGTCGACAGGAATTTCTTTTAATCCTCCAATACGCCTGATATATCCCTCCTGTAGTACACGTAAAAGCTTTGCCTGCAGCGGAAGGCTCATGGAGTTGATTTCGTCCAATAAAAGTGTACCACCGTTTGCCTGCTCAAAAATGCCTTCTCTTTCAACAGCTCCAGTAAAGCCGCCTTTTTCAGTTCCAAATAAAATGCCTTCCAAAAGCGAATCGGGAATTGCAGCACAGTTTTGAGCAATAAAAGTATTGTTCTTTCTATTGCCGCTGTAGTGTATGCTTTGTGCAAACATCTCTTTACCAGTACCTGTTTCACCGAATATAAGAACGCTTGATGGTGTATCACTGGCTTTTTCAGCGATTTCCTTAGCTATGTTAATGGACTTGTTGCTGCCTATTATATCTCTGAAATTATATTTTTTAACCTGAGGTTTTTTATTGGAGTCGTCCTTTGAGTACTTTAGAGCCAGTTGAAGCTCAAGAAGCTGATCTGACAGCTTTCTCAAATTTGTAACGTCCTGGGCTATTTCCATTGCTCCAACTACAGTTCCTGCAGATATTAGCGGAAGCGTCGTGCTTATAGTCGTTATTGAGTGTCCCCGATAGTTGAAATACGTCTGAGTGCTGTTTATTATGGGTTCACCCGTGTTCATGGTCTTTATTAATGTCGAGGTGTACTCATTGAGACTAGGAAATATCTCTAGAATGTCTTTATCCATGACCTGATAAATCTCAAGACCTTCAAGTTCTGCCATAGCCTCGTTGTATACAACAGTCTTTCTGTCGATATCGATTACATGAATGCCAATATTTGCGTGCTGCAAAATATTTTGCACCAATAATTCATTTAGCTGTGTCTTCTTCATAGGCTATCTCCTAATTGCCCTCGTCCAATATCTTTTTCAACTCTTCCATAAAGGAATTGACGTCTTTAAACTGCCTGTAAACGGATGCAAACCTTACATAGGCAACCTCGTCTATGTCTTTAAGTCTGTTCATGACCAGTTCGCCTATTTCGACAGATGTAATCTCGTTTTCCAGAGAATTGAAAATAGTCTTTTCTATGTCATCGACCATTTTTTCTATGGAAGCCATCGGTACAGGTCTTTTTTCACAGGCTTTTATTACTCCATTCATCAGTTTATTCCTGTCGTATGCCTGTCTGTTTCCGTCTCTTTTTACAATCATAACCGGAAGTTCTTCAATCTTTTCGTAGGTAGTGAACCTTCTGCCGCAGCTCATGCACTCTCTTCTACGCCTGATTGCCTGACCTTCATCTGTTGGCCTCGAATCTGTCACTTTGGATTCGGGGTATTCACAATACGGACATCTCATGTGTTCATCCTCCAGTTATAAACAGAACGTACCACTAGGATACGTTCGATTTATCTATCTTCTCTCTCTTTTTCTTAGGAATATCGGAATGTCCAAATCTTCCATGTCAACTTCTTTTTTCTTATGGTCGTCAGCTTCGCCGTCTTTCTTTACGCCAAATAGACCAGTCTTCTGGCTCATGGTCGATCTGTTTTCAAGTGGGCTCTCGTCAAATCCAGTTGCTATAACTGTAATTTTAATCTCTTCGGCCATTGATTCGTCAATGCCAGCACCAAATATGATATTTGCATCTGGATCAACTGATTGTCTTATAATGTCAGCGGCTTCGTTTACCTCAAATATTCCAAGGTCAGCTCCACCAGTGATGTTCAACAGTACTGATTTTGCACCATCTATTGAAGTTTCAAGAAGTGGGCTGGTTATTGCCTGTTTTGCAGCTTCTGCCGCTCTGTTGTCGCCTGTAGCTTTTCCGATACCCATATGTGCAATACCCTTGTCAAACATGATAGTCTTGACGTCTGCAAAGTCGAGGTTAATCAGGTTTGGTACAGAAATCAGGTCTGAAATACCTTGAATTCCCTGTCTGAGCACCTCGTCTGCCATCAAGAATGCATCAGACATGGTAGTCTTTTTATCGGATATCTGAAGTAGTCTGTCGTTAGGAATTGTAACCAGAGTGTCGACTCTGGACTTAAGCTCTTCGATTCCCTTTTCAGCATGCTGCTGTCTTCTCTTTCCTTCAAAGGTAAAAGGCTTAGTTACAATGCCTACGGTAAGTATGCCCAGTTCTTTGGCTATTTCAGCCACTATGGGTGCTGCGCCTGTTCCAGTGCCGCCGCCCATTCCTGCTGTGATAAACACCATATCGGCACCTTTTAGGTTTTCTGTGATTTCATTTCTGTTTTCTTCAGCAGCTCTTAATCCTATTTCCGGGTTAGCTCCTGCTCCAAGCCCTTTAGTGATCTTTTCACCAAGCTGGACCTTTAGCTCTGCCCTGGAGGAATACAATGCCTGTCTGTCAGTGTTAAGGGCGATGAATTCTATACCCCTGACACCACATTCTATCATTCTGTTGACAGCGTTGCTGCCACCGCCACCTACTCCAAATACTTTAATTTTAGCGAACTGATCAACGTCAATGTCAAAATCAAACATTCTCTATTCCTCCTGTTCTAATTTCGTGCTATTTTGTGCGCTCTTTATCTTCAGTTTTCTCAGCCAGAGCCTTCTAATTCTCGCAAAGTTGTCAAATAGTCTGCTTCCAAAGGTGAATATCGCTGCATAATACAGCGGAAAACCCAATCTGTCGCCTATATATGCCAGGAATGCAGCTAGAATTGCATTTCCAAAGAAGCCAGAGATGAATACGCCTGTGTTGAATTTACCCTCGAGATTTGCCCTTATGCCTCCAAATACCGAATCAAGACAAGCGAGTATGGCTACAGATATATATAGAGTATATGCTGTATTGTATGTGTATGGCAACAAAAATCCGATTACGGCACCAAGTAAAATTCCTATCAACGCGTAAAACATCTATTCACCCTCTTCCAATGGCTCTGCATAGCTAAAGGCGAAGTCACCGCTGTATGCGGGAATGCTGACCTCATCTTCTGCATAAGGCTGCAGCCCTATGCCAAATACTGTTCGGAGAGTTTCTCCATATGTCCCTGGAGCGTTGACAGCCGCCATCAGCAGTTGTGGATCTCCAATTGCCCTGATAATGAATGGCGTTCCGATGCTCTTCCCGTTGATTCTGATTATGGGACCGCCGCACTTTATTTCTGAGTAGGACATAACCCTCTCGTCATTAATGCTTATGGCTTCGGCTCCTGCTACCTTCAGGTCATTTATTATATTCATTATGTCCACATCATGAATAATATCATCATTGAAGCCAAAGGACAACTCTTCAAGGTCAATATTGTCAAACATCACTATCTTCACTCCAGGCCCTTTAAGCCCAGTGTATCCAGACGAAGCCTTGTTTTTAGACAAGTCTTCTCTTATGATGTCATAGATATTTGCCTCGCCTCTGTCGATACTCTCAAGAAGCTCAAGTTCTCTTTCCTTTTGTTCAATGTTTTTTTCCAGCTCGTCTATCTGATTTCTGAGAGAGCTAAGTTCATTTTTTTGTGCAACTATGGACTGAATTGTCACCGGAGTTATTAAGTCTACCTTAAGCTTCATCTGTGAAGCGATGAGAACTCCAATAATCAGGCTGAACAGTCCAATTGTCACTTTGGGATTAATAGATTTCATCGGGCACCTCCTTATTGAAGCCTTTCTTCAACAGGACTTGCGTAAATGAAATCCTTTACTCTTCTGTATTTGGGGATGACTACGTTTTTGTCTTTAGTAAGACTTACTATGTAGTCGTAGTTTCTAAGCTGCCAGACCAGCCCCCACTTTATGCTGAGTGCTGATTCCAGAGTGTCAGGGTTACCAATTGCCTTTATGATCAGCGGTGTAGTAGTTGTGACTCCGTTGATCTCTATATGATTTCCAGCACGTACTATTTCTGTAAACGAAGTGTATCTCTGATCGTTTATGCTGATAGCTTCAGCGTCTGCAGCGTTTAATACGCTTATCACCTGTAATACCAGGTCTAGTTCGTCTATTATGCTGAAACCCTCACCGTATTGTATGTCGACTGGAGGGTCGTTTATTTCGAGTACGACACCAGCACCGCTCAAATCTGTAAAGCCAGCGAGCATTCTATACTTCATCGCGTCTTTATACAGATTTTCTGCTATGGCATCGTCTTCGATCCCGCTCTTTTCATATTGTTCTATTTTACTCTCCAGTTCCTGAATAAGCCTCAATTGGGACTCTTTGTCAGCCTGAGCCTTTCTCAGTTCATTAGCCAGCTCTTGTGATCTCTGAGTGGGCAGTATACTTCCCCCAATAGATTTATTTATGGTTTTAAACTGGATGGATAAAATAAGTCCCAATAGAAGAGAAACTAAAAGTAGTGCTACGATTTCTTTTCTACGCTTCACTTTATCCCTCCTTGGTTATTTTCAAAAGTTAGTCTTCTCTGACTAGAATTGGGTGCTCTCCCTTGTTGAATAATATCATTCTAGTAGGAATATTTTTCTTCTCTATATCTGCCAAAATTTCATCCAACATCTTTAGTTTATATTTTACATTATTCATAGGTCCAAATTCAACCATGATACCATTTATTAAGTATAACTTAATATCTCCAGAATCCGTTAAATTAAATTCCTTCACACTTTTTACTGTGTTTTCAGCCTTTTCATCGTTAAAAATGTCTTTTAAAACAACTCCGACTTCTTTGTCGAGAATTGAATCTCCATTCTTAATGTGCTCCCAGTCCAGACCTTTTATGAGAGTAACATCTGAGAATCTATGTATTACAGTCTCCAGCAATATGCCTTCTGAATCAACAGCAGAGTAACTGTACCCATTTTCGAACTGAAGATAAGGAGTTCTTTCCGTTATTTCGACGATTAGTTTGTGTGGATATTTTTTGATAAGTTTTGCTTCTTTTACATAGGGGATATCTTCAAGCTCGGAAACAACGCTCTTTTTTCTCAGAGTAAGAAGGTTGGTACCTTCGACCACCGTTGATTTTTCTAGGAGCTCAGTGTGTCCAACTACCATGTTCCCAGTAAATTCTATGTTTTCGATGGCAAAAAAACTGGATTTCAGAAAATAAAAAACTAAGGCTATAATTACAGCGAGAACTGCAAATAGTCTTAGGAGCAAATTCCTCATTCTCTTTTTCTTCTGAACTCTCGTCTCTCTCATCATTTCCTATCACCTATGTCGGATTTATCCACTGTCCCAGTTCTTTAATCATAGCCTTTGAAGCATCGGGATTTCCAAGTTTACTGCTGTTTACTGACATTTGACATAGGAGCTCACCATCTATAAGAAGTTTATTTACTTCTTCCAAAAGTACCCTCCCATTTATATCTCGTTCCAGTATTACCACTGCTGCACCGCTCTTTTCAACTGCTCTGGCATTATACTCCTGGTGATTTTCTGCAGTATATGCCTTGGGAATTAGAATTGATGGGAGTCCAACAGCTGACAGTTCAGCCAGAGTTATTGCTCCTCCACTTGTAATTACCATATCAGCAGCATTTAGGGCGACGGGCATCTTGTGACAGTATTCAACTATTTCTATGTTTTCAGGTAAGGTAATACCCTTTTCAGACAGTTCTTTCATAAATGATTCGAAGTGTCTTGAGCCAGTTATGTGCATCAGGATAACTTCTTCTGGCAACTGTCCGTCTTCTATTATTTCCATAATCGATCTATTTAAGCTCTTCTGGCCGCCGCTTCCACCAAAAGAAAGAATAAACTTTTTATCAGGATTAATTCCCATTTCATATATGGCGGTATCTCTGTCCATCGATTTTATATCTTTTCTGATTGGATTTCCAGTTACGACTGTCCTTTCAGGGTGCTTGAAATACTTTGCAGAATCAGGATAAGTAATAAGTACCTTATCAGCTACCCTGGATAGAAGTTTATTGGTTAAACCAGGAAATGCATTCTGCTCGTGAATGACAACTGGGATTTTCATAAGACCTGCGACAAAAGCCACGGGGCCAGAAACATAACCTCCGGTTCCAACTACCAGATCAGGTTTTTCCAGCTTAAGTAGCTTTCGAGAATCCAAAATTCCCAGTATCAAATTCCAGGCGGCTATAAACGACCTTTTATCTAGCTTTCGGGGCATCCCTTTTACTCGTATTGCCCTGAAGTCATATCCAGCCTTTTCGGATAGCTCCTGTTCCAGACTGCCTTCAGTTCCTACGTAAATTATATCTGTCTCTTGAGACATTTTTCTTAACTCTTCGGCAATGGCTAATGCAGGGTAAATGTGCCCCCCTGTTCCGCCGCCGCTAATTATTATTTTCATGTTCGCTTCTCCTCAGGCTTAATCTTTTGCCTGGATATATTTAATAGTATTCCAAGACCTGTCATGTAGAATACCAAAGATGTTCCTCCGTAACTTATCAGCGGAAGTGTAATTCCCGTGGCTGGTATACTCGATGTGACTACGCCAATATTTATAAAGGTCTGAATCATTAATAGAGCTGTGATTCCAGATGCCAGATAGGTTCCATATTCGTCTTTTGCATTAAGCGCAGTAGATATTCCTCTCCAAATGACGATTGCATAAAGCAAGAGCACAAATAAAGTACCAATAAGTCCGAGTTCTTCGCCCAAAATTGAAAATATGAAGTCGTTATAGGACTCTGGAATGTAGAAGAACTTCTGTCTGCTCTGCCCCAGTCCAATTCCTAGTAGACCACCAGAGCCCAGTGCATAAATAGATTGAACAGCCTGATATCCTGAGTCCAATTTGTCGGCAAAAGGATCCCTGAATGCAAGTATTCTCCTGAGCCTGTATTCATTACCCTCTGAGAATAGTGCATACCTAACAAAACCGTATCCCAGCAGACCAGCTACTCCGATTACAAGAAGGTGCATTCCAGCTACAAAGTACATGCTGAAAAGCGTTCCAATGAGGGTAATTGTAGTACTAAAATCTGGCTGAAAGTATATTAAAACACTGCTCAGTCCAATAATACCCATCGAAGGAATAAATCCTTGAACTATAGTTCCAATATCTTTCTTTTTTCTGTCGAGAAATGCTGCAAAATACATAATACTGCCAAGCTTAATGGCATCTGAAGGCATGAATGTGGAAAATCCCAGATTTATCCACCTTGTAGCGCCCTTTATTTCTACTCCAAGAGGCGTAAATACCAGTGCACCCAATAGTAAAGATAATACATATAAATAGAATGATGGCTTTTTCCACAGTCTGTAGTCTATGTTCATAGTAATGAGCATGCTGACAAAGCCAACGGCAGCCCACATGATGTGCCTTTTGGCGTAGTGAAAGTCATCATTGTATCTGACAGTTCCTTCAGGACCACTGGCGCTATATACCATCACTATTCCTATGAAAACAAGTGATATTACCGCCAGCAGAATATAAAAATCGACTGGCTGTTTCACATTTTTCTTACGAGCCATTTCCTCACTCCGCAATTTCATTTACCAGACTTTTAAAGTGCTCCCCTCGCTCTTCAAAGTTTTTATAATTATCCCAACTGGCACAAGCTGGAGATAAAAGAACCACATCTCCTGGAGTACTAATCCTCTTTGCGATGTCTACCGCTTCTTTCATTCCATTAGCCATATAAATTTCTTCAATTCCAAGCTCATAAGCTTTTGTCCTGATGCTTTCTGCTGTTTCTCCCATAAGTATGAGAGCCTTGCCTCGAATTTTAAATGTATTTAGAAGCTCTGTGTAGTCTGCTCCCTTATCATAGCCGCCTGCTATGAGGATTACAGGCCTTTCAAAGGATTCAAGAGCTTTAATGACCGATTCAGGATTAGTTCCTTTTGAGTCGTTGTAATAGCTTACACCTGTAATATCTCTGACGGGCTCCAGTCTGTGCGGAGCACCTTTAAATTTTGCCACCGCATTTCTTATGTGTGTGGTTTCTATTCCAATACAAATCGATGCAGCTGCTGCAGCCAATACGTTTTCCAAGTTGTGCAGCCCAGGAATTTGAATTGAATTTACGGACAAAATTTCCAACTCAGTTTTTCCGTCGGAGTAAACGACCATGCCATGTTTTATATATAATCCTTTTTCAAGTTCCCTCTTTGAGCTGAACCATATAATATTGCTATTTACTGATTTTTGAATTTCTCTTAGAAGAGTATCTTCATAATTTAATAACAGGAAATCTTCAGCTTTTTGATTAGTAAAAATCTTTAGCTTTGAAGATATGTAATTTTCGATGGATTCGTGCCAGTCCAGGTGATCTTTTCCTATGTTAGTTATTACTGCCACATGTGGTTTGAACTCAATAGTATATTCAAGTTGAAAACTGCTGGCCTCTATAACAAAAATTTTGTCTTTAATTGAATCGCCTATTTCATCTAAAATTCCCTTGCCAATGTTGCCAACCGAAGCAGTTTTAATCCCTGCTTCATCAATTATAGCAGACGTCAACAGCGTAGTTGTGGTCTTTCCATTGGTGCCTGTTATGCAGATTGCATTCATCTCTGGCTGAAGCATATATGAAAGCTCAATATCTGATAACACAGGAACTCCTCGCTCTTTAGCAGCCTTTATAATCGGATGCCTCGGTGGAATCCCTGGGCTTTTTAATAGAAAATCGAAGTCGGCAATCTTGTCATCACTGCAGTTCTCAATGACTTCAACCTGTGTCGCTCCCAGTTTCTCAAGCTCAAGGTATGTATCTTTAGGGTCTTTATCCTCACATACAGAAACAATGGCTTTTTCTTTGAGAAGAGCTGACACTGCAGATTTCCCTGTGACTCCAAGCCCAAAAACGAGAAATTTTGTATTTGTGAGTTTCATAAATATCACCGCCGGCTAAAAGAGTAAAACGCCTATTATCGCAAGTACTAGTGAAGCGAGCCAAAATCTCCAGACAACCCTTAGCTCTGTGACGCCTTTCTGTTCAAAATGATGATGTAGCGGCGCCATTCTAAAAAATCTCTTACCAGTTAATTTAAACCAAACAACCTGTATTATTACAGACAGGGTCTCGGCAAAAAATACTCCTCCTATCAGGGGAATGAAAAAGCTGAGACCTGATATAACCGCAACGGAAGCAAGTGCTCCCCCAAGAGCAAGCGAACCAGTATCACCCATAAATACCCTTGCAGGTTTATAGTTGAATAACAAAAATCCAGTCAATGCACCCACCAGCGAAATACATACAGGCAATATGTCATATTTTCCAATTTTTACAGCCAGTATTCCAAAAGCAGTAAATACAATTATTGAAATTCCAGTAGCAAGGCCATCAAGCCCATCTGTAAGGTTTACAGCATTTACGGTACCTAAAATTACAGTCAAAAAGAATGGCACTGTCAGCAGTTTGAAGTCTATATTAACTGCACCTAAAAGTGGGATGTAAAAGGACTGCCATGTGCCAGTTATCTCCATAATATAAAAGATTATTACACTGGCGGCAATAAGCTGACCAGTTATCTTTTGCCATGCCCTTAAGCCCAGATTTCTCTTCTTTACCACTTTTATATAGTCATCGAGGAATCCTATGGTTCCAAATAAAAATGACGATATAACGACAATAGCGACGTCTACTGTAAACTTTCCAAAGAGCAAAACAGTTATAAGGAAAGAAGTGCCGAAGATGACTCCACCCATTGTGGGAGTTCCCGACTTTGACATATGTGATCTTGGGCCGTCTTCTCTTACAGTCTGCCCTATTTTCAAGTTTCTGAGCACAGGAATCACCCTTGGACCCAGAAGGATGCTGAGACTGAGGCTGATGAGCGCAGAGAGAATAACAGTAGCCGTATAATTCATTGAAACTTCCTCCTCAAACAGTTAAAGTCATTGTACATCAACTAATTATATTAGAGTTCATAAAAGTTTACCAGACATTTATTAATATTTAAGGTATCTCCTCCGAAAGTGCTGGGTTGTGCTCGCCTTTTTCAAGGTACAGATCTATTATACTTCCCTTGGTTATTGCAGTACCTGGAGAAGGGTACTGATCTGTTATTGTGGTTTCTAAGTTAAAGTCCTCATATTCTGTAGTGTACTTAAGTCCCATCTCTGTAATTGTCCTTCCTGCCTCAGAAACGCTCATTCCAATTACATCTGGAGCTTCTACTATCTCTTGAATTGCCTGCAACTCATTTTCAGAATATATTTTTGGTACTTCAAGGTAATTTAGAGTCTGCTCAATAACCTGAGCTGCAAAAGGCCCAGCTACAGTTCCACCATAGTAGATATCTGATGGTTCATCAACTATGACCAAAACAGCGATTCTTGGATTATCTACTGGGGCAATTCCTCCAAAAGACCCTATAAATTTCTTATCAACATAAACTCCATTGATGCTCTTTTGCGCAGTTCCTGTTTTACCGCCAACTCTGTAGCCTGGAACATATGCCTTTTTACCAGTTCCTTCGAGAACTGTCTTCTCCAACATATGCAAAATCTTTTGAGCAGTATCTTTAGATACGACCTGGCGCTTCATCTGAGGCTTAAACTGCTGAACCACCTTTCCTGTTTCATCTACAAGACTCTTTGCAAGCATAGGGGTCATCAGTTTCCCTTCGTTCCCTAAAGCTGCCATAGCAGTTATCATCTGTATTGGAGTAACAGCTATGTTGTGCCCATATGAAAGAGTGGCTAAATTTACCTCTTTTATGCTGTTTACACTTGCAGGAATGAGCCCCTTCTGTTCACCTGGCAGGTCTATTCCTGTAACTTGTCCAAATCCAAATGCTTTAATGTATTCGTAAAGTTTATCTCTACCAAGCTCTCTTGCCATGCCTACAAAAGCAGGGTTACAGGAGTTGCTGAATGCTGTTTCAAAGTCCTGGTCGCCATGAGGGTCATACCAGCTTGAACACCTTATTACGACGCCCTTTATGTCTCTTATAAAACCATTGCAGAAATAATGAGAATTGAGAGTTGCAGACTGCTCTTCAAGTGCAGCTGCAGCGGTTACTATTTTAAAAGTGGAACCTGGTTCATACAAGTCATTTATGGCGTAATTTCGCCACATCTGGAACCACTGATTCTGTAACTCAACAGAATCCAATTCCTTCCACTGTTCTGCAAGCTCTGGATCAAGAGGTTCCCTTGGATTGTTGGGGTCATAGTCAGGTTTATTGGCCATTGCCATGATCTCACCGGTCTCTGGATCCATTACGATTATTGAAACGCTCTTTGCCCTGTTTGCCTCTAGTGCTCTTTGAGCAGCGTCTTCAGCAAAACCCTGAATTATTTCATCCATTGAAATTATCAGTGAAAGCCCTGGTTTCGGTTCGTAAATTTTCTCCCCGTCATAGGGCAGTTGCCTATTTGCAGCATCGGTAGCTTTTACCCATATGCCTGGTGTTCCTGCAAGGTATCTGTCATAGACTCTTTCAAGTCCATAGACTCCATTGTTGTCTACGTCCGTAAATCCCAGCATATACGCTGCGTAATTTCCAAAGGGATACAATCTTTTACTATCGTCAACTATAGAAATTCCTTTTATATTGAATTCACGTATTTTTTCAGCGTCTTCGCTTGTAATCCACTGTTTCAACCTGACGACATTAGAATCTGAGGTCATCTTTTTAACCAGTTCTTCTTCGTCTATTTCTAGTATTGGCCTGAGCATGTATGCAGCAAGAAGCGGATCTTCCATGTCAGAAGGCGATGCCCATATGGTATAAGCGACTGTATTAATTGCTAGTTTCCTGCCTTTTCTATCGTATATTAGTCCTCTGTCTGAAGTTATGTCATAAGCCTTAGTCCATTGAAGCAGAGCATCACGCTTATAAACTTCAGCTTCTACTAACTGAATTTTTACGAGCCTATATCCTAAAAAAAACACGATTAAGATTGCAATTACCTGAGCAAATCTTAATCGTCTTCTTGTTTTCACTCTAATATCTTTCAACGCAATTCCTCCTAAAATATACTGGAAAAAATGCTTAACACATTTTTCACCTTTTCAGCAATAGAGAAGTGGTATGTGTCCTCGTAAGTAGAAGCATTCACCGCAATATAGGTTATCTGCCCTTCCTCGGGGTATACCATTCCCAGATATGCCTTAGCCTGCTCTGCTACAACAGCAGTATTTTTCAGACTCTCCAGGTTTCCTTCCAGCTCCTGACGGATTTTCGACAGCTGATCAACTTCTTTTTCCAGGTTAGTTATTTCTTGTCTAACTGATGTTATTTTAGCATATCCGTTCAGTATAAATAAAGAGGTAATAAAAACAGCCACCGTCAGAAGTAAAAACATCTGTTTGTTGACTGCATAACTTTTACGTACCTTTTTTTCTGGTACGCTTTTTATCTCGACCTTTTTATGTAGTTCAGGGTAATCATAGTATTCGAGCTTCTCAGCTAACATCTTTCCCACCCCTTACAATTTCACAGATTTACAGTTTTTCAGCTACTCTCAGCTTTGCCGACCTGGATCTTGGATTTACGTTCAGCTCCTCTTTTGATGGTTCCAGGGGTTTTCTCGTTATTATTTCAATTTCTCTGACTTTGTCGCATACACAGATTGGAAGTTCCGGTGGGCATACACAGTCTCTATAGAGCTCTCTGAATGCTTCTTTTACTATTCTGTCTTCCAGTGAATGAAATGTTATAATTGCAAGCCTTCCTCCTGGCACCAGACAGTCAGCCATATCGTTTATTGCCCTTGTAAGTACACCAAGCTCGTCGTTTACCTCAATCCTAATCGCCTGAAAGGTCTTTTTAGCTGGATGATGCCCTTCCGCCCTTACCTTTTTAGGGATTGCCTTCTTAATTGTAGTCACAAGTTCAAGAGTTGTATCTATAGGTTTCTCTTTTCTATCTTCGACGATAAATTTAGCTATTCTCTTAGCCCATTTTTCTTCGCCGTAATCCCAAATTATCTTTTCCAGTTCTTCTTCAGTGTAGTTGTTAACAACATCCCAAGCTGTCATACCAGCAGTTGTATCCATTCTCATGTCTAAAGGTGCATCTTTATTGTATGAAAACCCTCTCTCTTCAGTGTCCAACTGGTGCGATGACACTCCTAGATCTAGAAATATTCCATCTACTTTATCAACGCTGTTTACCCTTAATATGCTTTTAATATATGAGTAATTGCCGTGTACAAGGGTTACCTTGTCCATATAATCAGCCAGCACTTCCTCTGATTTCCTGAGGGCTGCAGTGTCCTGATCAATTCCTATCAGCCTTCCAGTGGTGAGTTTTTTAACTATTTCTTTTGAATGCCCTGCTCCACCAAGAGTGCCATCCACGTAAATCCCATCGGGTTTAATATTCAGAGCATCTATTACTTCGTTGAGCATAACTGAAACGTGATGGAATTCCATGTTTTTCACCTCATTATATTCCTAATTCGGCCATTTTCTCTGCTATACTATCGTAACTTAGACTGTCGTCGTCGGTGTAATCATCCCACTCTTCTCTGCTCCAGATCTCAAGTCTGGTAGATACACCTATGATAACAGCATCCTTTTCAAGTTTTGAATGTTCTCTCAGGTTTGAAGGTATGACTACTCTTCCCTGCTTATCCAAGATACACTCAGTGGCTCCGGAGAAAAAGAATCTTACGAAAGCCCTTGCATCTTTATTGGTAAGAGGCAGGCTTTTTAGCTTTTCTTCCAGGACTTCCCATTCTTTTTTAGGATAGACAAACAGACAGTTATCAAGTCCTTTTGTCATGACGAATTCGTAACCGAGCGGTTCTCTGAACTTTGAAGGAAGAATCAACCTTCCCTTGTCATCTATGGTATGTTGGTACTCCCCAATGAACATCTTTTACACCACCCTGAGACTTTGTCCGCCACTTTACTCCACTTTTCACCACTTTAACTACATTTTACCCCAAACCCCTCTATGTTTCCACCATTTTAATTGGTTAAAGTACAATTTCAGGACTTTAGTCCTATTTGATGAGCATAAAAAAACCCCGGAATTATCCGAGGTTTGAATATGCTAGTTTAGCTGGATTTTTGTCTCTTCTTCATATAGTACAACAAAAGCAGTCCTGCCGCAATTGAAGCAAGGCTTATTAATTGTGCAATTCTAAAGGGTCCAAGCATAAGGCTGTCTGTTCTTAAGCCCTCTATCCAGAACCTGGCGACAGAATACAGCACCAGATACAGGATAAATATCTCTCCTTCTACTGTAGCTTTCTTTCTTCTGTACCACAGGAGAAAGAAGAACAAGAGAAAATTCCATATGGATTCATATAGAAAAGTAGGATGTACCTTTACGCCATCTACCATGATCCCCCAAGGCAGGTTTGTCGGCCCTCCATGTGCTTCCTGGTTGGCAAAATTACCCCATCGCCCAATAGCCTGACCTAGGATAAGGCTTGGCGCTACGATGTCTGCCAGCGTCCAGAAGTTTTCCTTTCTGACTTTTGCAAATATTATTGCTACTATTGCTCCAGCAATTATGACTCCATGAATTGCAAGCCCACCACCCCTGATATTTAGAATCTGGGAAGGATTTTTGCTATAATAATCCCACATAAAAGCTACATAGTACACACGGGCGCCAATTATGGCTGCAGGCACTGCAAATAGCAACATGTCTATAAGGGTGTCTTCGCTGACGCCTTTTCTTTTGGCTTCTCTCAGTGCCAGTATTGTACCTATTAGCACAGATAGTGCTATAAACAGGCCATACCATCTCACTTCAAGTCCAAATATTTTAAATGCTATGGGGTCCAAGTTATTACCACCTTTCACTAAATGTAGTCCATTTTACTGCTCAGGCCATACTATAGACAGAGTACTCTGACCGTTCACAAAATGCTCTTCGTATCTCTCTTTAACGTATTCAAAGCTTATTTCATTTAATAGCTCAAGGTAATCGGTCAAAAAGAATCCCCTAAAATACAGATCTGTCAGTGTATTAGCTATGAATTCAACAGAGTTAAGCCCCATTAGAAGGCCACCAATTTCTTTTTGTTTGATGCTTAAGAACCGCTCTTCAACAAGATACTGACCACTCTTAAATAGTTCTTTTACCCGCTCAGCTACTGCCTTTGGATCTTCACTCTGACCTACGATAAATGAGTGTCCATAATCGCTCTTTCCAGTGTAATATGCACCGAAATTCTGGTCTATTAATCCCTCTGAGTACAGTGACTGATAGAACTCGGAGCTTTCTGAAAACATCATGCTTAGTATTATATTCGTCGCAACGTCTTTTTTTATACTGTCTCTATCACTTAATCCCTGATTTACATCTTTGTATCCCAGATAGAACAAAGGTCTTGCTGTGGACATTTTATCTTCTATCAGACTTTGTTTTACCTGGGCTGGTTCTTCCTCCAAAGCCCTTTCAGGTATGGTCTTTTCTAAGTCAAACTGTCTTGAAACTGAGTTTACAGAGTCTTTAATTTTTCCAAACTCTAAGTCACCTACTACAAACAACACCATATTTGAAGGATGGTAGAAGTTGTCATAAGCTGAAGTTAAATCTTCTTTAGTTATGCTCATAATGCTTTCAACCGTACCTGCAATATCTACCCTTACTGGGTGATTGTGATACATTCCTCTGAGACAGTTGAAAAACACTCTCCATCTGGGGTTGTCGTCGTACATCTGAATTTCCTGCGCTATTATGCCCTTTTCCTTTTCTACATTTTCATCGGTCAGATAAGGGTTCTGTACGAATTCTACCAGAAGCGATAGACTTTCATAGAAATTATCTGTTGTGCTGAAAAGGTATGAAGTCTGGTCGAAATTTGTATATGCGTTTACGTTTGCACCAAACTGAGCAAATTTCTGAAATATATTTTTTTCTGGCTCCTCAAACAGCTTATGCTCCAGAAAGTGTGCAGTTCCATCAGGGAGAATGATATCTTCACCACTGAGTGTATCCTTGAAATGAGTGTGATTCGATCCAAAGGATGTTGAAAAAATTGCGTATTTTTTTGTAAAGCCTTCCTTTGGATAGAAATACAATTCTATCCCATTATCAAGTGTTTCGTGTATCAAACCTTCATTTAATTTCTCATTCCATATTCTATCCACGGCTTCCTCCCTCCTGGTCCTTCATAAAGTAAATCGTATCGAGAGAAACTGAGGACATGGCTTTCACAATTTCTTCTTTTGTCACTGCCTCCAGTGACTTAATTATTTCTTCTAATGAGCGTTTGTCGCCAGCGATTAACTTACCCATATTGAAATCAGTTATCATGCGATTGCTATCTATTATCGCTTCAGTTGAAGTCGTTATGGATTTTTTAGCAATCTCAATATCATCCTGAGTAAAGTCGCCCTCTTTTATCCTATCCATCTGCTTTATCATTAAGTCCAGAGTCTTATTGTAGTTAGCTATTTCAATTCCTGCTTCGGCCAGTATAATCGACTTATGTTTAATGACAGAAGCTGATGCATAATAAGCAAGACTCTCTTCTTCTCTTACTTTCATAAACATATATGAATTTGGCCCACCGCCCAAAACCAGAGTTCCAAGCAATAGTCCATCGTACAGTGGATCTTCATAAGGTATTGAAGAACGATATCCTAAAACCAATTTCCCCTGTGTCACCGGGAGCCTCTCAACCACTTGATTTCTGCTTAGATTGTGTGAATATATGGTTTCTCTTGGTATTTCAATTATCGTTTCGCTTCTTTTTTGTGTTTCAGGAACCAGTTTATCTAAATCTAAGCCAGATGTCCTGCCTACATAAAATATCTCAATTGGGCTTTCCTCTAGAATCCTCTCGTAGTGGTTAAAGAGATCTTGTTCACCTATGCCTGAGGCATCTTCTTCGTAACCCAGATTGTATATGCTAAACCTCTCTCCTTTGCACATTTCTTCAATGCATCTGTTCACAGCATACGTTCTCTTGTCATTAATCCTGTTTTTTATCCTCGATATAAGATTTTTCTTCTCTTGGGCTACGTACTCGGAATTAAAAGCTCCATCTACAGCTAAAGGTTCAAACAAAAGTTCTCTAAGAAGCTTTACAGCTTTGTCTCCAATAGTGGCATCTTCTATAAATGTGCTATCAGCCCATTCTATTGAAGCACTAATTATCTGTCTTTCTCCACGCTTTGACGTGCCAATGCCCATAACTGAGCCGTACATTTCCTCAAGTTTTCTTTCTATCATTAGCTTGGTAGGGGTATTTGAAGTTCCCCTGTCAAGAACCATGGGCAATAGTGCATTCATTGTCACTTCGTCTCGGTCCAATGGTCTGAGTATGTTAACTGTCAGAAGATTAGTCTTAAACTTATCCGTTTCAATGACGTTTAACCATATACCTCTTCTTATTTCCGTCCTCTTTGATTCAAGAATCATAGTTTTTCCTCCTCTGTCTTTTGTATGAGGATATTGCGCATATGAGTTTTTTACCCAATATGTACTCGATTATAAACACAAAAAAGAAAGGGCATCAGCCCTTTATAATTTTTATGCCTGAACTGGTTCCGATTCTTGTGGCTCCAGCTTCTATCATTTTTAATGCAGTCTCTTTGTCTCTGACTCCACCAGAAGCTTTTACTTCTAATTTGTCTCCTACGACGGATTTCATAAGTCGAACGTCCTCTTCGGTTGCGCCTCCAGAGCTAAAGCCAGTTGAAGTCTTAACAAAGTCTGCACCAGCACTCATTGAAAGTTCACATGCCCTGACTTTTTCTTCATCGTTCAGAAGGCAAGCTTCGATAATTACTTTAACAATGGCTTTTCCTTTACTGGCATTTACTACTGCTTTGATGTCATTTTCAACATATTCGTAGTCTCCATCTTTTAGAGCGCCTATATTTATAACCATGTCAATTTCGCCAGCACCGTCTTCAATAGCCTTTTTAGCTTCAAACACCTTGGCTTCAGTAGTATTTGCTCCCAATGGGAAACCTGCTACTGAAGCAGTTAAAACTCCGCTGTCTTTTAATATCTCGCTGCAAAATTTCACGTGATAAGGGTTGACGCAGACTGCCTTAAATTTATATTCCAGAGCTTCTTCACAAAGTCTTCTGATGTCATCTCTTTTGGCATCTGGTTTTAGTAAAGTGTGGTCTATCATCCCTGCTATATGAGTCACCTGGGATCACTCCTATTTAATTAGTTCTACTAAATCTCCATTCTTTATGCCTGAAGCATTTCCTTCTTCCAAGTCGACGTGCATTTCCAAAGCATATGTTGGGTGCACTCTAACCAGAACGTTGTCAAATACAAGACCTCTGGGTCCATTTACCTTAACGCTTACTATTTGTTTGTCGTTGACGCCAAACTCTTCGCCGTCTGTGGTGTGCATGTGTATGTGTCTTGCTGCAACTATTACGCCTTTTTCCAGATCAACTTCGCCTTTTGGCCCAATTACTTTAAGACCAGGTGTATCATTTAACTCTCCGGAGTTTCGCACAACTGGCGGTATTCCAAGTGCAAATGCATCAGCAATGGAAACCTCAATTTGTGTGTCTGGTCTTACAGGTCCAAGTATCCTAACACCTTTTAATGTTCCCTTTGGTCCAACTATGTCTACTTTTTCATCACAGGCGTATTGGCCTGGCTGAGACAGGTCCTTCATCTTTGAAAGTTCATATCCGCTACCGTATAGTACGTCAAGATCAGCCTGACTTACGTGGATATGTTTGTTTGATAGCGCAATTGGTAGCATTGTTTTACTCATTGTATCCCTCCTAGATTGATTATAGTAATATTATAACCGTTTTGTATCTCTATTTCAAAGATATTGTCAAAATTTCATCAATTAAATAGGGAGCCTCTAATTATTCTTCAAGGCCCCCATGTTTTAATTGCTAAAGTTTTTAAGAAACTTCATCAGGTAAGTGATTACAAAGGCATGTATCGGAATGCTAAATACGGCTACTAGAATTCTCGTTGGCAAGAGTATAAAAAATCCCTTTCCATACAATTTAGAAAGCCAGTAGGTGTTCAGTCCCAATGATATGACTAGGGAACATGCTCCTACTACCAATAACATTCGCTTAAATGAATATCTCTTACCGTTGTTGCTATTCTTATGAGTCAACATAAAGATTCCAGGAATCACCCCAAAGAGTATCGAGCTCAACGTAAAGCCCGGGTGATACGGACCTTGTGGGTTTATTAGAAACCCTATGATATCAGCGCCAAGCCCCGTGAGTCCGCCTACAAGAGGACCAAACATAAGCCCCGAAATCATCAATGGTACATCTCCAAAGCTGATTCTCGATGCTGATACACCCGCTATGGGGAGCATCAAATAAACAAATCTTGTCATTACAATGGATAAGGCTATTAAAAACGCGGCCTTGACCATAGTTCTAATGTTAATTCTGCTGCTGTTAATTTTCACTTGTACCTTCCTTTCTTTAATCGACAGGACTGCCAACTAAAGAAAGTATCTTTAATTGTCAGCGGATGCGGCAACGAATCGCAGAATGATCTTTCGTCCAAGGGCAACTTCCCATCCCTTGACACTTAACGCTCTGTTGCCTACTCTGTCTAACTTTTTATTGCTCAATGTCGTACTTATATATTATACCCAAAAATCTTACTACATGCGTTTAAATTTTACATTAGGTACCCCATAGTGGCCTTTTCTAAATAAAATATATCCTATGAACTGAGAAAGTAGAATGTATCTTATAAAATCGAAGCCTGTCTTCTTTGCGATATTTACAAAGAACGGCTCGGGGAGCATCTGAATCAATAAATCTTTTGCAGGATCCAAAATCCACAAGTCATTGTTAAAGAAAACCTCATGAAAATGCACGAAGTATTTGCTGAAGTTCGTGACGACCAAAATCGCGAGTATCAGTATGACAGCATAATTGACTAATAGTCCTTTTATCATATATCGACCAAGTAACTTAGTATTGTTTTTAAGCATAAAGTAAATAACGGAGAATAGAATTATGAGAAAAGAAGCAAATTTAATTGCCCTTGCAATATTAAAAAGTCCTAAGACATCTTCCATGTGACTAATTTCTCTTTCATTGAAATGTTCATTTAAAAGCGAGTCATTTTTTCCCTTCAGATAATCTATTATATCCCTGGCAACAATTTCAAGTTCTCCTTCAGTTTTTGAAGTGACAGAAAGAACTCCATTTTCAACGAAGGATTCGTTATAGTAATTCAGATCGTATGTGTTTCTTTCCAGCGCCATCACTAAAGAAAATAGTGATACTGCTACAACTGTCAATATTGCCAAAATTCTATTTTTCATAATTACCTCCACGACATCCTAAAAAAGACAGAGCAGACTCTGTCTTTTGGTGTTATATATCCCAGTTGTGATAGACTTCTTGTACGTCGTCATTGTCCTCTAACATATCTATCATCTTTTCCATATTCTTAATATCATCCTCTGACTCGAGCATTGTATAAGTCTGAGGTATATATGTTACTTCTGCTGCGACAAAAGCATAACCTTCATTTTGCAGCCCATCTCTTACAGGATTGAAGTCTGAAGTATCAGTTATGATTTCAAATACCTCTTCTTCTGTCGTAAAATCTTCAGCCCCTAATTCTATTGCATGCATTGTAAGCTCGTCTTCATCTATCTCTTCTGTCTTCTCTATGGCAATAAATCCTTTTCTGTCGAACATAAATGATACTGAGCCACTTTGTCCTAGATTACCACCGTACTTATCGAAAGCATGCCTTATATCTGAAGCGGTTCTGTTTCTATTATCTGTCAGACAGCTAACTAACACAGCTACACCTGAAGGCCCATAGCCCTCATACATAATCTCTTCAAACAATTCGTCGCCCATTTCTCCAGAGCCTTTTTTGACCGCTCTGTCGATGTTGTCATTGGGCATGTTTTCAGCTTTTGCTTTATCGATTGCCGCTTTTAGTGCGGGATTGTAATCTGGGTCTGGTCCACCTTCTTTTGCAGCTACCATTATGTAGCGGGCAAGTTTGGTAAATACCTTCCCCCTCCTGGCATCTTCTTTGCCTTTTCTATTTTTAATATTGTTCCATTTAGAATGTCCAGCCATGAATTCACCTCTCCTATGATTTAACTCATTTATTTTAGCACAATAGGAAGACTATTTCATCACTTATTTTTATATATGGGAGGATACTGTCGTTTATGTTCACTATTGCGATTCATTCTCTTAATTTTTTCTACAATCTCATCAGGGCCTTCGCTTGTTAGGATGTAATTATCCAGCACATCGTAAGAAAAACCCATTTCTTTTTCGTCGGTCTGATTCTCCCAAAGTCCAGCCGTAGGAGGTTTTACTATTACCTCGTGAGGCACTCCAAGGGCTGCTGCAAGCTCGCGAATATCTCCCTTGACAAAGTCGGCGAGCGGGAGCATATCGACCCCGCTATCGCCGTGTTTTGTGAAATAACCCACTTCAAATTCAGATCTATTGCTGCTTCCGCAGACTAAATAACCCATCTCCTGTGCGTAATAATACAAAGTCATCATCCGAAGCCTTGGCTTTAGATTAGCCTGAGCGAGTTTGTTTTCTCCTTCAAATGGCATCGTCTTAAGAAAGCTCTCGTAAACAGGAGTCAAATCCACGTTGACCACGTCAAGATTAAGAGCTTCTGAAACAAGTCTTGCATCTTTTTCATCCTGAGGATTGCTGTTGATTGGCATTATTATTCCTAGTGAATCCCCTGGACATGCTAACTTTGCAAGGCCAGCAATTACTGCTGAGTCAATCCCTCCACTTAATCCGAATACCAGGCCTTTCGCACCAGCTGCGTCCAGATTTTCCTGTATCCACTTTACAATGTTATCGATGGTTTTTTCTACTTCCTTCACAAAAAGTCCTCCTTATGAGCGGATTTAGGAAAATTAATGATCTTCCTTCAAAGTTGCGTAAACGCAGTCGTCAATTAGAAATTTAAGTCCCAGTTCTTCAGCTTTTGCCACTACTTCTTTATTGTAAGTGCCAGGTTGGAAGAAAATATATTCTATTCCAGCTTCTTTAGCTTCATCAAGTATATTTATGCTTACTCTAGGTGGAACTACCATATCTATTATATCGACTTTTTCAGGCAGCTCGGACAATTTATGATAGATTTTTTCTCCCTCTAACTCATCGTAGTTAGGGCTGACGCCGTAGGTTGTGTAACCGTTTTCTCTTAGCGTCTTCCAAATCTTATATCCATATTTGTCCTTATTTCCTGAAACGCCGACTACTACCCATTTTTTGAGCTCCATCATCTCATTTTTCAGCTCGATATTTACCATATAAATCACCCCAATTAATTATATACCCACATTTTGCAGTCTCTCTCCATCTCTGACAGGCAGCATGCTCTCTCCGAGAAAGGCGAGCTTTACAGTTCCGCTAGTCATATCATTTAACTCTGATTGAAATAAATCCAAGTCCTCACTATCAATATAAACTTCCAAAGAGACATCATCGCCAAAAGATGTTTCTTCTGGAGATATGCCTTTGTCCCTCAGGTAGTTTTCGAGTTTTCCATAAGCAGTATAACTTATTTCGACTCTGATTCTTTCAAAAGGTGTCATATCGACAATAATTCCGCTGTCCACAGCAATTTTCGCGCTCTTTGAATAAGCCCTTACCAGTCCTCCCCCTCCAAGTTTTACTCCACCGAAGTACCTGGTTACCACAACTACTACATTTTTTAGGTCTTCTTTCTTTAGCACTTCAAGTGCAGGTATTCCAGCAGTCCCAGAGGGCTCGCCATCATCTGAAAACCTCTGCAGTATTCCAGCTTCTCCGATTATGTAAGCATAGACGTTGTGGGTTGCAGTTTTATGCATTTCTTTAATCTTCTGAATGAATTCCAGCGCCTCTTCCTCTGTTTCTGCTCTGTTTACATAGCCAATAAACCTAGATTTACTGACAATAAATTCATCCTCGCCGTATCCGGCTACAGTTTTATATGTTTTACTCATATACTACACGCCCGTTTCTCACAATATACCTATAGTAGATACAGATTGCCATTAATTTCTATTCGTTTATCAGTCTTTGATAAATTTCTTGTACTTCTCATAATCAATGCTGTCTGCCACTAGAGATACTACTGTACCATCTTCCTCGTACTCCAATATTTTTGTATCGTATTTATCCATAATTGCACTTAAAACCGCTTGCTCTGAATAAGGAATCTTCATCTCAACCTCTCTGAACACCTGTGGAAGCATATGTTGTATTTTAATCTGCAGTTCATCAAGGTTTGTACCATATCTTGCTGAAATATCAATATGCTCTGCTATTCCCCTCATGTCAGGATGAGCAGGGCTTCCATCAAGTTTGTCAATTTTGTTAAACACCGTCAACACTGGCTTGTCTGCTGCTTCAAGTTCTTTTATGAGCTTCAATGTGGTCTGTATCTGAATATCCAAACTATTACTGGAGACATCCACCACGTGAAGTAGGAGATCAGCATATTTCACTTCTTCTAAGGTTCCCTTAAAGGCTTCCACCAGCTTTGTAGGTAGCTTTGAGACAAACCCTACCGTGTCAGCAAGAAGGTATTCCTGCCCATTAGGCAGCCTGGAAATCCTATGGGAAGTATCAAGTGTGGCAAATAGCATATCCTCAACAAATACACTCTTATCGCTTTCAGCATGGTCTTTGTCCATTAGAGCATTTAGAAGTGTTGACTTACCCGCATTAGTATAGCCGACGAGAGCTACCATAGGAAGTTGAGATGATACCCTCCTCTTCCTTTTCACTTCACGGACTTCTTCTATCTCTTTAAGCTGTCTTTCCAGCGAATTGATTTCCCTTAAAATATGTCTTCTGTCTGTCTCTAGCTTTTGCTCGCCAGGGCCTCTGGTTCCAATACCTGCGCCTTCCCGGGACAGATAGTCTCTGAATCCGACAAGCCTTGGAAGTCTATACTTTAGTTGCGCCAGCCTTACCTGGAGCTTCCCTTCTTTAGATACAGCTCTAAGTGCAAATATATCCAAAATAAGATTAGTTCGGTCTACAATTTTTCTTTGAATTAACTCCTCAAGATTTCTAAGCTGGGCTCCAGAAAGTTCGTCGTTGAACACTACAGTATCCACATCAAGAAGTTCACTGTTCTCCCTTATTTCAGTAGCTTTGCCTTTACCTATGAAGAATGCAGGATTAAGCCTTTCTTTCCTCTGAATGACACTTGCTACGACTTCACCGCCTGCTGCCTCTACAAGTTCCCTCAGTTCGTCCATGGAATCTTCTATAGTAATTTCATCTCTATCCAGCTCAACTCCCACTATCAAAACTCTCTCTTTACTAATTTCCATTTTATACACCTCTGTTAAATAGTATAACATCTTTTATATTAGCCTGCTATATGAATTGGTAATTGCAGAGGTTAGAAAGATGTCACTATATTGTAACCTACGCAATATTAACAAAGAAAATGGGTTGTGGTATAATATTGTATGCTGTATTTTCCTAAATACTTGGGAGGTTGAATATGTCAGAAAACAATAAAAGAAAGAATAGAAAAAGAAGGTTTACCATAGTAAAGCTTCTGAAGATACTTATCATTTTTGTACTGATCGGTGGGATCTTAGTTGGAGGAGCCCTTGGCACTGCTGTGCTTGCAATTATGGGAGATGCTCCAGAAATCGATCCAACGACAATATTGAGCAGTCTGGACCAGACTTCTAGTATTTATGATCAGGAAGGAAATTTAATCGAAAAGATACTAGCTGAAGAACTCAGAACTATTGTGAGCATTAAACAGATGCCACAGCATCTAATTGATGCATTTATCGCTATAGAAGATAAGAGATTTGAAACTCATCCAGGAGTAGACCTTGAAGGTATCGCAGGAGCAGTTTTAGACAACTTCAGGTCTGGTGGTATGAGAGGTGCAAGTACAATTACTCAGCAGTTGGTTAAGAACGTCTATCTTACAACTGACGTAAAACTTACTAGAAAGATAACAGAAGCATATCTGGCCCTTAAGATGGAGACTATACTTTCAAAAGACCAGATACTTGAAGCCTATTTGAACAGAAACTATTTTGGGCAAAATGCTTATGGGGTTCAGGAGGCATCTAGAACTTACTTCTCTAAAGACGTACAGGATCTAACGATTGCAGAGGCAGCGATGATTGCAGGAATCGTAAAGAGTACTACTCAGTACCAACCTTACTACAGGGTAAAACCTGAGGATTTTGATGCAGAAGGAATGTATGAAGTTGGACAGATAGAAGTTCTAGGAGACAAGTTTATCGCTGTATACAACGAGGCATCTGAGGAGCGCCAAAAAGTTGTGTTGAAGCAGATGAAAGCCCTGGGCAAAATTACGCAGAATCAGTTCGATGCAGCGATGGGTCAGAACATGAGAAAGAGTCTTCATCCTGAGCAAAAGAAACCTGCAGACATAACATCATATTTTGCAGACCTGGTAAAAACTCAGGCAGTTGATGCAATGGTGGACAAACTTGGCTATACAAGAACTCAAGCGGAATCTGAACTGTTTTCTGGAGGACTTTCCATCTACGCAACTATTGATATGAATATGCAAAAGCAACTTGAAAATATATATGAAAACTTTGTTTCAATTTTAGTTGGAAATACAGAAAACATAAGAGGGCCAGCACTAGTCGACTGGAGGCTTAGCTCGGGAAATGTAATCGACGAAAAGAATTCTATTGTTTATTATTCTAAAGAGAATCTTATGACAGAGGACTTCAATCTAATTCTCACACCAGATGACTACAATTTTGAAGACGGCAACCTAATAATTAAGACAAAGAAAATTACACCTTATCCAACACACTTTGACATTACTGACTTCTATACTATAGATGACAAGAAGAACCTGGTTGCCCATACAGTAGGCTCGATAGTAATTCCAGAAGGTTTGTTCAGCGTAGAAAACGGAACTATAACCATTAAATCTGCTTTCTTTAATGACAATCCTGAATTCTATAAGAGATCGGGAGACAACATAGAAATTAGCAACAGGTATTTCTACGTCCACGAGGACGGAATCGTTCAACCTCAGTCTGCTACTGTAGTGTTAGATTATAGAACAGGTCATATTAAAGCAATCGTAGGAGGCCGCGATGTTGAAGGTACAAGGATTTTAAACAGAGCTACTGACTCTCAGAGACAACCTGGCTCTGCTATTAAACCGATAGCTGTCTACTGGCCAGCACTCAACAACGGACAGACTGCTGCGACTGCAATAGACGATATACCGTTTTACAATGCTGCAGGTGAACTGTGGCCAAAGAACTGGTACAACGCTTACAGAGGAATTCATACTTTAAGAAGGTCTGTTGAACAGTCTGTAAACGTAAACTCAGTTAAAATGCTCCAGAAAATTGGACTTTCCACTTCGCTTGAGCACCTGAAAAAAATTGGAATTATTAATACTCAGCACCCTGAAAGGGACAGTTTCGTATCTGGAGCAGAAAACAGGCAGGTAAACGATGAAAACCTCTCCTCCCTCGGACTTGGAGGAATGACCAGAGGATTGACACCGCTAGAAATAACAGCAGCATACGGCGCAATTGCTAATGACGGCGTTTACATTGAACCCGTTTCATTTACAAAGATTATTGATAAGAATGGAAATCTTTTGATAGATAATACGCCAAACGAGACAATCGCCAGTTCTCCGCAGGTTGCATATTTAATGGGCGACATCCTTAGGACTACAGTGTCCAACGGAATTGCAGGAAGAGCCAGAATGTCGAATATGGTCGTCGCTGGTAAGACTGGTACAACTCAGAACCAGGCAGATATCTGGTTTGTTGGTTATACTCCGTATTATGTCAGCGGCACCTGGATTGGCAATGACTCTCCGAGGGTAACACTTTCTCAAAGTAGTAGTACCGCAGCCCAACTTTGGCAGTACATCAATACGACGATACATGAAGGGCTTGAAAGCAAAATGTCCTTTAATAGACCGGATGGAATTGTGTCTGCAACAATATGCTCGCAGTCAGGGCTCCTGGCAGGACCTCTATGCTCTGAAGATGCAAGAGGCGTTGTGAGATCTGAAATGTTTGTCGCGGGGACTGTCCCCAAGGCTTACTGTGACGCACACGTCGAAGCTGATATTGATATTACTAACGGAAAACTGGCAAACGAGTATTGCCCAGAGGAAAATGTAGAAAGAAGAGTATTTGTTAGAAGAGATCCACCTTACGATCCAGAAGAGAATAATGGCATCGTACCTTCTGACTTCCCATATGAACTGCCTACCGAGATATGTGATGAGCATGATGAAACTACTGTAATTGAGCATCCAATACTCGACTGGTTCGACCAATGGTTTAATAACGGAGGAAATGGACTGTTTAATGGAAATGGTTTTGGAGATTAATATACAGATGTGAAAAGTCAGGTCTTACGACCTGACTTTATTTATTACTTCTTCATTTCTGCTAAAACTACCTGGTTTAAGAGAATTGTGGTTGTTACACTTCCAACTCCTCCTGGTACTGGCGTAATCATTGCAACTTTTGGCTCAACATTTTCGTAGTCAACATCCCCACTTAGTTTACCTTCGGCTGTCATGCTGACTCCAACGTCTATAACGACTGAGTTTTCATTGAAGAAATCCTCTGTGAAATACTTTGCTTTTCCAAGTGCGGTTACAACTACGTCAGCCTTTGAACAAATTCCTTTAAGGTCTTTTGTCCTGGAGTGGCATACGGTAACTGTGGCATTCTTCTCCAATAACATCATTACCAGTGGTTTCCCAACTACCATTGACCTATTGACAACTACGACATTTTTGCCTTCGAGTTCATCGAGGTTGAATAAGAGAATCTCCATAGCTGCCTTTGGTGTACATGGTGCAAATCCATCCATTCTTCCCTCAAATATCTTTTCAAGGTTCAATGGATGCATACAGTCTACGTCTTTTGACGGAGAGATTGAATTTCTTATAACTTCTTCGTCGATATGTTTAGGAAGTGGTCTGAACATAAGGATTCCCGATACTTTTTCATCCTCATTCAGCTCTTTCATTAAATCTGCCAGTTCCTCAGTGGTCATTGAAGTTTCTCTTTCAACAACTCTTGTCGCTATTCCAGCAGTGTCGCAGGCTTTAAGTATGCTCTTTTCGTAGGAAACATCGCCTGCATTGCTCCCAAGTCTAATTATAGCCAGAAGAGGTTCTCTTCCCTCCGACTTCAGTTTTGTAATATTATTTTGCATTTCAATTTTAATGCTATCTGCAACTTCCTTGCCTTTTAAAACTTTAGCCATCACATAATCCTCCTTCGTCGGTTATGAATTCATTTTATCACATTTAAAAATAAAAGGCATCCTTAAAGGATGCCAAGATTTGCAATATGTTTAGTTTATAACTCTTACGGCGGTTACATATCTTGAGAAGTACCATCCAGATTCTATGGTATCTATTCTGATAAGACCTCTGTTAGAGGATGCGTGTATCATGTTGCCATCGCCAATATAAAGCCCTACATGCGAAATTCTGCTGCCAGTAGTATTAAAGAACACGAGATCTCCAGGTCTCAATTCTGATTTCTCTATCTTCGTACCACCACCGGGTTGTAGATATGAACTTCTTGGAAGTGTTATTCCAAGGTAATTTTTATATACATAATAAGTAAAGCCTGAGCAGTCAAATGAGTTTGGTCCTGCTGATGCATATACATATGGTTTCCCCATTTGTGCATATGCTCCCTTAAGAAGTGCTGTTATGGCTTTTGATGCGCTCTTATCAGCAGATCTTGTAACCTCGTCCATACTCTTGTACAGAGTTACAGACGCCTTGTCCACTGTGTACTGTTCTCCCTGACCGTCAATTAGTGTGTATTTACCGTCTGAATACCCAAGGATTCCAACAGTTTCACCTTTTATCATTACCATAAAGGTATTCTCATTTCTCACGGTTGCGGACACGTTCGCCACGCCGTAGGAAATGCTGTTAATCGTATTTCTCTCAGCTTTATCCAGTGGAATATACCCAATGCGGAAATCTGAAGCAGTTATAAATCTGCCATATTTCTCGTCAAACTGAACAAGAATGAGCTCTTCTCCGGGAACGATTTGCCTTAAGATTGAACCATTTTTACCTGTATCTGTCAACATAGGTGTCAGTTCTTTTACAGTAAATCTGTCCCCTTTTCTTGTAGTGCGAATCATTACATTCTTCGGCACTTCAAAATATGTACCATCTTTATTTATGTGATATGACTCTGGTCCCTCTTTTACAACCTCTACTTCTTCTCCGTCCTTAAACTGTACTGGTACTTCCTCTTTTGCCAGAACAGTAAAGTCCTGCACGAATATCCCTGAGTCTTTAAATCCTACTACCATAAGTATCATCAGCAGTACAAGCTTCAGTAAATGTCCGTGTTTTTTATTATGCAATATAAACACTCCTCTCCTCGATTTGCTTGCATGTGGTTATTATATATCATGAGCGGGTATAAAACAACAAATAATTACAAAGTGGTTACAAATAAAAGAAAGCTCCGGGTAATAACCCCGGAGTTTTCACGTTTGAGTAAGTCTATAAGCCGTGTTCTGTTTATATGGTCATCTATCTAGGCGCATCGTTGCCGATGAGCTCATGCGACCTACCTTTGGAGCGGCAGCGAGCAACCACCTTTTTTGCTCCGTTTTGGTCTTGCTCCAGATGGGGTTTACAGAGCCACTTAGTCGCCTAAGCGCTGGTGAGCTCTTACCTCACCTTTCCATCCTTACCCATTGGGCGGTCTATTTCTGTTGCACTATCCTTAGGGTTGCCCCCACTGGACGTTATCCAGCATCCTGCTCTGCGGAGCACGGACTTTCCTCATGTCGTAGACATGCGACCAAACAACTTACTCTGCATATATTATATCACATTAAGAGTCTTTCGTTAAATATTTTCTGTTTGCAGATGATAGCTGATACTAATATTCCTTGAAATGAAATGAAGATTTATCATAAACGTAAGTGTTGAGTTCATCTCCAAAATATTTAATCAGTCTGTCCTCAATGACATTTAAGACTGGTTTTTCTGTGTAATAATGCGTTGCATCTACAAGTACCAATCCACCCTCCACTGCCATCTGTCCTTCGTGATATTTTACATCTCCAGTGATATAAGCATCAGCGCCTGCCTGAATTGCATCCATTATAAAGTCGCCGCCAGCTCCTCCACATACTGCAACTATTTGAATTTCAGTATCAGTATTTCCGTAGATCCTAATAGTTTCTGTACCAAGTTTTTCTCTTATCATTGAGGAAAGGTCTTCTACAGACAGTTTATTTTCAGTCTTACCAATCCTGCCGTAGCCAAAACCATCTTCTTCAGAAAGCACAAGAACTTCGGTTTCCACTAGACCCACAATGCTTGCAAGTGCATCACTTACTCCGCCAGGAGCAACATCCAGATTTGTATGTGCTGAGTATACGTTTAAGTCATTTTTGATTATAAATGACAGTAAATTCCCTTGTGCAGATCCTTCTGAGACTGATCTAATAGGCCTAAATATTACTGGGTGATGTGAGATAATTGTATTAGCACCGTTTTCTACAGCAAACTTTGCTGTCTCTTCGGTTACATCGAGAGCAATTACAACACCGGTAACATCTCTCTCTAATGAGCCTGCCATAAGACCCACGTTATCCCAATCGTCAGCAAGGTGTGAACCTGCCCATTTTTCCATGAAGTTTACAATATCTCTTACCTTCACCTTTGTAATACCTCCTTGTACTCTTTTAACAGAGTCTCTATCTCCTTGTATCTATTTACACTCTTTTCGGTTGTCTGCCCTTCAAGTCCAATTTTTATCGCCTCTAAAGTAGCTATCTTCCATTGGACAAATTCTTCCCACAAGGGTTCTCTTTTTCTCATAAGAATAAGCCCTAGTTCCAGTTCAACATCATTTCTTGGTATATCCAGTCCATTTTCTGCCAGAATTATCTCGTAATATTTACCATCTTCTTTTACAAGATTTTCATCCTTTATTCTAAATCCGTTATTTAGAAGATACTCACGTAATTCTTTCGCTCCAACCATGGGTTGTAAAATGAAATTTAAATATGTTTCAGCTTTACTTCTCTCTTTATCCAATATCTCAGTGATCAAAACACCACCCATCCCAGCAATGACCACTGTATCAACTTCATATGGCTTTATGGGTTCAAGTCCATTTCCCAACCTGGTTTGGATTGTGTCACTTAGATTTTCATCCTCCACGTAGCTCCTAGTCTTATTTAGGGAGCCTTCGCTGATATCAGTAGCTATTACCAGTTTAGAAATCTCATTGTCCATCAAGTATTTTGGTATATATCCGTGGTCAGTTCCAATATCTGCAACTATTGAATTCTTCGGGACGTAATCTGCTATCTTTTGGAGTCTTTTAGTAAGCCGCAATTTAGTACCTCCTAAAATCAGTAAAGATTCGCTAAGCGAATCTCTGACTGACTAAATTTTTATTTTATTCAAGGAAATCCTTTAATTTTTTACTTCTGCTTGGGTGTCTCAGCTTTCGAAGAGCTTTAGCTTCGATTTGACGAATACGCTCTCTGGTTACTTCAAATTCTTTGCCGACTTCCTCAAGAGTTCTCGCCCTTCCATCGTCGAGCCCAAAACGAAGCTTAAGCACTTTTTGCTCTCTAGGTGTAAGGCTATCCAGTACGTCTATGAGCTGTTCTCTAAGCATCGTAAATGTTGCTGCCTCTGCTGGGGCCAGAACGTCTTCATCGGGTATGAAATCACCTAGGTGACTATCTTCCTCTTCTCCGATTGGAGTCTCCAGGCTCACTGGTTCCTGAGCAATTTTCATTATTTCGCGTACTCTTTCGACATCAAGGCTCATTTCATTACCTATTTCTTCCGGTGTTGGATCTCTTCCAAGTTCCTGAACCAGTTGTCTTTGTACTCTAACCAGTTTATTTATGGTTTCTACCATGTGAACAGGTATTCTTATAGTCCTCGCCTGGTCTGCAATAGCTCTGGTTATTGCCTGTCTTATCCACCAGGTTGCATAGGTGCTGAACTTAAAACCTTTTCTATACTCAAACTTTTCAACAGCCTTCATAAGACCCAAATTACCCTCTTGAATCAGGTCTAGGAAAAGCATACCCCTGCCAACATACCTCTTCGCAATACTAACTACAAGCCTGAGGTTAGCTTCTGCAAGCTTCTTCTTGGCAATTTCGTCTCCATCTTCCATCTGCTTGGCTAATTCAATTTCTTCCTCGCTGGTAAGAAGTGGAATCTTACCTATCTCTTTAAGATACATTCTGACTGGGTCGTCAACGCTTATCCCTTTTGGAACAGTAAGGTCTTCTTTAACTTCTTCCTCGTCTTCGTCTTCCTCTGTCTTAGTATCTATATCAGAATCCAGGTCTTCATCGTCTGAGTCATCCTGAATCAGTATTTCTTCTTTATCTCCTATTATGTCAATTCCACTATCCTCAAGTTTTTGATAAATCTCATCAATTTCGTCGGGATCGAGGTCAATAGCTTCCAGGGTGTCTATTATTTCCTTGTAAGTTAGCATTCCACTCTTTTTGCCTTTTGCCAGAAGCTTCTTTTCAGCAGCCTGTCTGTTATTCAGATTTTTTTCTGCATCCTTTAATATATCTTCCAAATTTATATCCTCCCTAATCAACTAATGAGATGTATTCTCTCTATTATCTCAGTCAGCTCCTCCATAAGGCGCTTTATTTCCTGTACAGATCCTGTTTTCTCTAATTCCTTTATTTTTTCTGTAATTTCTCTTTTTTTGCTCTCAAGCTGGTCTGTCTTAATGGTTCTTATTAAATCTTCAGTTATGACTTCAATATTAGAAGACGTATACTGGGGTTTTGCTGATAGTAAAGCTGCTAATCTATCACTATCCTTTTCGTCGAATTCCAGTTCTGTAAGTATCCGGTCGATATCAAGTATATCTTTACTCTTATACTCCTGTGCTATGAGTCTTAAACAAAATCTGCAATCAGGATCTTCAAAATCTGAATCACTCAACTTTTCAGATACTATTTCGTAAATATTTTTGTCTATGAGCATCAACCCGATTAAATCGGTTTCCGCTTTTTGTCTCGCTGGCTGAATTTCTGGTTTAGTTTTAGTTGTAACACTTGCAGAAGGCATGTTTTTAAATTTTCTGCCAGTCCTCAGCTCAGCCATGATTGCTTCCCTGGCTATTCCAGTCTCTTCTGAGAGCTTGTCTATGTAGACATTCTGCTGTACTGGGGATTTAAGCTCTCTTATCATTCGGGCAGCTTCCTGAGTAAATTTTATCTTGTCTTCTGCCTGGGTCAAATCAAATCGCTTCTTTAGTATATATACCTTGAAATCCATGAAGTTTAACGATTCCTCGACTTTTTTTTCAAAAGCTGCTACGCTGTTAGCTTTAATGAAGTCATCAGGGTCTTCTCCCTCAGGCAGCATTACAACTTTAGGGTCTACATCAAGCTTCTGAAGCACGTCTATAGCCCTTATAGCTGCCCTTACACCCGCAGCATCTGAATCGTAGCATATGTAAACCTCATCGCCGTATCTTTTCAATAGCTTCCCCTGGTACTCTGTAAGCGCAGTCCCAAGGCTGGCAACCGCATAATCAATACCTTTAGCATTAAGAGAGATTACGTCCATATAACCCTCTACCAACATTATCCTCTTTCTGCTCTTATTTTTTGCTATGATATTTAGCCCGTATAGATGGTATCCTTTATTAAAGACTACTGTGTCTGGTGAGTTGAGATACTTGGGCAGACTTCTGTCTAGAACCCTTCCACCAAATCCAATTACTCTACCCCTTGTGTCTATTATTGGAAATATAAGCCTGTTCCTGAATTTATCGTAAAATCCTGAAACGTCTTTTCTTATTCCAATTAGACCAGTTTTCTCTATGTCACTTTCGCTGAATCCATCTTCCTTTAGGTTTATGAGGAGTTTATCAAAGCTCTCTGATGCGTAACCAAGACCAAATCTTCTAAAAACTTCTTCCTCTATTCCTCTGTTCTTGAGATATTGAAGTGCTATTTTATCAGTGTATAGATTGCTATGAAAAAATCTGGCTGCAGCGCGATTTATTTCGTAAAATATTTGCTTTAGTCCAGATGCAGGAGCTCCAGTACTATCTTCCCAGGGGATATTGTACTTGTCTGCCAGAAACTTAAGCGTATCAACAAAATCTAGGTTTTCTCTCTTCATAATGAAAGTTATTCCATCTCCGCCTGCTCCACATCCAAAGCAATGAAAAATTTGCTTTGACTCTGAAACTGTAAAGGAAGGCGTCTTTTCATTATGAAATGGACAAAGCCCCAGATAATTGGAGCCTGACTTTTTCAGGTTTACGTATTCACTTACAAGTTCAACTATATCTAACCGCTCTTTAACTTTTTCGAGCATGTTATTTCTGTTATCCGCCATAATTTCACCACCGGTGTTTCAAACTATTATATATTATACTATTTCCCGATAAAATACAATTTAGTATTTTATTTAACTACTTCCAAGGCTTAGGAACAAACATATCTGTAAAAAGATTTACAATATATCTATCGGTCATACCTGCAATGTAGTCGCAGATTTTATCTTCGAGTGTATCCTCTCGCTCTGAGTATAGGGCAAGATGGTCCTTCGGAAGTCTATTTTCATCCTCTTTATAGTGATTGAATAATGCTGTAATCACATGCTCCGCTTTCTTTTCTTCAGACTTAGCTTCAGGATTGTAATACACGCTTTCAAACATAAATTGGCGAAGTTTTTCAGTCATTTCGCCTATGTGGGGACTCATTTCCATCTGATTTCTGTCGAGATTATTCCGTATTAGATCCCCTATCATGGTGTTTATCCTCTTACCATGACTGTCTCCCAACTCCCTTACGCAGTCTTCAGGAAGATCTTCATCACTGATTATCCCTGCACGTATTGCATCGTCAATGTCGTGATTTATATATGCAATCCTATCTGCAAATTTAATTATCTTGCCTTCAAGTGTTTCGGAAACTCGATCACCTGAATGCATTTGTATTCCTTCGCGGACTTCAAAAGTTAAATTTAGACCAGTTCGATTTTCATGACTTTCTAAGAAGTCTACAACTCTCAAACTTTGGTCTGTATGGCTAAATCCCTTTGGATTTAACTTATCCAATATTGCCTCTCCTGTATGACCAAAGGGTGTATGCCCCAGATCATGAGCCAGAGCTATGGCTTCTACCAGGTCCTCGTTTAACCTGAGCGCCCTGGCAAGGGTTCTGGCAAGTTGAGCTACTTCGAGTGTATGCGTCAGCCTTGTTCTAAAGTGATCCCCTTCAGGCGCAATGAATACCTGTGTTTTGTGTTTTAACCTTCTAAAGGCTTTAGAATGAATTACCCTATCTCTATCTCGTTGAAAATCTGTCCTTATTGTGCATTTCTCTTCGTAATTAGCTCTGCCTTGGCTATTCATACTTAGACATGCAAATGGAGAAAGCCTTTCAGCTTCCATTTTTTCGACCTGAACTCTAATGTTCATTTTATTACCTCCAAGTTCCATCACTATATATATTCAACATGAAACTTAAAAATCCTTCTTTATATTTTAAAAAGAAAAAGAAAGTGTCCCACAGGGAACACTTAAAACATTTTATCTCCAAACTCCTTTGTCATATGCTCAATCACAATTGAAGCAGTTTCCTCAATTGCCTTATTTGATACGTCGATAATTTCGCAGCCTACTCTTGACATGATGTCCAGAGAATATTCCAGTTCCATTTGAATTCTATCGACACTAGCGTAATTTGCAGATCCTTTTAGACCGAGAGCTCTCAGTCTCTCTGATCTTATATCGATCAACTTCCTTGGGTCTGCTACAAGTCCTATTACTCTTCTTCTATCCTTTTTAAAGAGTTCTTCAGGCGGAGCTACCTCGGGAACCAGAGGGATATTTACCACCTTAAAATTCTTGTGTGCCAGGTACATACCCAAAGGAGTCTTTGATGTACGAGATATTCCAATTAGACAAATATCGGCTTTGTCTATTCCTCTGGGATCTTTTCCATCGTCGTATTTGACAGCAAATTCAACAGCTTCAACTTTTTTAAAGTAGTTTTCGTCAATTCTCCTTATTAGACCTGCCTCTCTCTTTGGCGCATATCCTATAAGTTTTTCAATAGCCAGCATCGGAGGTGACATGACATCTATTGTAGGGATTCCTCGCTCTACTCCAATGCGATCTATTAAATCCTTGATCTCTTTTAGTACAGTTGTGTATACTACAAGGCTTTCTCCTGGGATAGCATCGTACAAGATTGTTCTAATCTGCTCTTCATCATTCATATATGGATATTTTCTAATTTCATAATTTTCGGACATGAATTGTCTGGCGGCAGCTTTTGCTATAAGTTCACCAGTCTCGCCAATTGAGTCAGACATTACATAAAGAGTAAGTACGCTCATAAACTCTCCCTCCTAAAGCTTCGTGCCAAGCTCTACAAAAAGCCTGGTAATGTTTGTCTTAGTGATTCTGCCAACTACCTTATAGCTGTTTTTACCTCTTTCTACAGCCTCAACTACAGGCAAGCTATCTATTTCATACTCTATCAACTTAATTGCAGCACTTAGAGCTGTATCCTGGGGTTTTGTCATAACAAGATTTGGCATTCTGGTCATAATCATCCCCACAGGAGTCTTATTTAGGTCAAGCCCTCCAAGTGCACTTCTAAGTAAGTCCTTTCTAGATACTACCCCTACCAATTCTTCGCCATCAACTATATAAACAGATCCCACGTCTTCAGTAAAAATGTATACAACTGCATCGTAGATACTTTTATCTTCGCTTATGACAACAGGTATAGACATTATATCCTTAACGTTTGCTGAACTCACTACATCTGACAGAAAGTCATCCGGAGTCCTTCCAGTTAGAACATACCCCACCTTAGGTCTTGCATCTAGAATTCCTGTCATAGTAAGGATAGCAAGATCCGGCCTGAGAGTTGCGCGAGCAAGATTAAGTCTGTTAGCTATCTCATTGCTTGTGATAGGTTGATTTTCTCTCACTATTTCAATAATTAGCTCCTGTCTTTTGGTCAGTTGAATTGGAATCACCCCTGTCTTTCGACTATATAGGTTAAATCACAAACTTTCATCATATTTTCATAAATCTTTCTTAGAAGTGCTAGTCTGTTATTTCTAATCTCGTCATCCTCTACCATAACCATTGTCGTATCAAAGAAAAAGTCAATTTTCTCTCTTAGAGAGCCCAGAGTTACTAAAGCTTTATCATAATCTTTTTTTAGGATAAATGAATCTACTCTTTCTTCTATGGCGTTAAATGCATCAAACAGACTTATTTCGGGCTCTGTCATAATGTCTCTTTTTACTTCATTTCTATCAGTTTTTACTGCAAGTGAGGCAAGTCTTCCAAAAGCTGTCAGCATATCGGAGATATTTTCTTCCTTTACCCAATCAGCAAGCTTTTCGCTTCTAATTTTCATGTCGTAAATATTGTCAGTACCAGTGTGGATTACAGAATCAATTACATCATAAGGCATTCCTGTTTCCAAGAACTGATTCTTTACTCTCCCTATGAAAAAGCCCAGTATTTCTGACCTAACTTTGTTGTAATCACAGGCCAGTCCCTGCTCTTCAACGTAAATATATAGAGAGAAATCTATTATATCCAGAAGTGATATGTTCAATTTTTTATCAATTATTATGTTAATTACGCCGATTGCACTCCTTCTAAGACCAAACGGGTCCTGTGACCCAGTGGGCTGTGTTCCAATGGCGAACATGCCACAGATGGAATCAAGCTTATCAGCAATGGATAGTATTGCTCCGGCAGTTGTAGTAGGAAGACTGTCTCCTGAAAATCTGGGCAGGTACTGTTCATACAACGCCAAGCTGACAATTTCGTTTTCGCCTGATTCTGAAGCATATTCCATTCCTATTTTGCCCTGAAGCTCAGTAAACTCAGTAACCATCTTGGTAACCAAGTCTGCTTTTGAAAGTTCTGCCGCTCTGGCTACGTTCTTTTCGGTCTCTTCCCCAACTTCTAGATAGTCAGCGATTTTATCAGTTAACTTTTGCAGCCTAATGGACTTATCATACATTGTTCCCAGTTTTTCCTGGAAAGTAAGAGTCTTTAATTTCTCAATATAGCTCTCCAGTGGATATTTTATGTCTTCTTTATAAAAGAATTTTGCATCTTCAAGTCTTGCTCCGAGAACTTTCTCATTTCCTTTAACCACAATATCAACGTTGTCTCCATTCCCATTTCTAACCGTGATAAAGTAAGGAAGAAGTCTGCCCTTGCCATCGACAACGGGAAAATACCTAAGGTGTTCTTTCATAGGTGTGGTCACAACGTCAAAAGGAAGCTTTAGGTACTCTTCTTTTATCCTGCCGATTATGGGAGCTGGATACTCAACTAAGTTGGTTACCTCATCGAGAAGTGCCTCATCCTTTTGAACAGAGCCACCCTTTTCTCTGGCAAGTTTCTCCGCTCCGTATTTGATAATGTCCTTACGCTCTTTTGGATCTACAATTACAAAGTTTTTCCTCAAAAGCTCCTGATAGTCTTCTATGTGATCAATAACAATTTTTTGATCCCCTAAAAATCTATGACCTTTAGTGATATTTGAAGTCTCAATGCCCTCTAAATCAAATTTCAGGACAACATCGTCGAGGATTGATACAATCCAGCGTATTGGCCTTGCAAACCTTAAGTTTTTACCGCCCCATCTCATAGATTTAGGGAAATTGACGCCCCTTATGACAGAAGGAATGCTTTCAGTAAGTACATCTTCAACAGAACGACCTTTCTTCTTTACAGTAGCGTACACGTATTCTTCGCCATTTTGCACATTTAAATATATGTCATCTTCAGTAACTTTCTGGCCTTTCATAAAGCCTGCAAGTGCTTTTGTAATTTGTCCGTCAGAATCATAAGCAATTCTCTTTGCTGGTCCTTTAACTGTCACTTCTTCATCGGCACCTGCATCTCCAAGGCCTTTTATCAGAAGAGTGAGCCTTCTTGGCGTTGAAAGAACATCAATAGTTTCGTATGTTATCTTGTTTTCTGTAAGAGCTTCTTTAATACCTGCTTCCAACTGTTCAACAGTATCGCCAATAAGCCTGGCGGGCATTTCTTCAACTCCAATTTCAAGTAAATACTTCTTAGCCAATTACCTCACCGTCCTTCTTAATCAAAGGAAATCCCATTTCCTTGCGTTGTTCAATGTATAGACTTGCAATTGTCCTAGCTAAATTTCTAACTCGACCAATGTAGTTTGTTCGCTGTGATACAGACACTGCTCCTCTTGCGTCAAGCACATTGAAAGTATGAGAGCACTTCAGTACATAATCATAAGCCGGTAGGATTAAACCTTCAGCCATAATCTTCTTAGCTTCTCCCTCATATATAGAAAACAGTTCCTTCAGAACTTCGATGTCTGCTTTTTCAAAGCTGTATACGGAGTGCTCGTACTCGGCTTTCTTGAATATATCACCGTAGGTAAAGTCTTTATTCCACTTTATATCGAACACGTTGTCAACATCTTGAAGATACATAGCAATTCTTTCCAGACCGTAGGTTATCTCACCAGATTCCAGGTCGCAATTTACTCCTCCAACCTGTTGGAAATAAGTAAATTGAGTTATTTCCATTCCATCCAGCCATACTTCCCAGCCAAGACCCCAAGCTCCTAGTGTTGGAGCTTCCCAGTTATCTTCAACAAATCTTATGTCGTGCTTAAGGGGATCTATTCCTATTGCCCTCAGGCTGTCAAGATAGAGATCCTGGATGTCGTCAGGTGAAGGCTTAAGTATTACCTGCATCTGGTGGTGCTGATAAACCCTGTTTGGGTTCTCTCCATACCTGGCGTCAGCAGGCCTTCTGGACGGTTCGACGTATACTACTTTCCATGGTTCAGGTCCAAGTGCCCTCAGGAAAGTATGTGGACTCATAGTCCCTGCTCCTTTTTCTATGTCGTATGGCTCTGCAATTATACAGCCTCTTTCTCCCCAGTAATTCAGTAATTTAAGCATCAGTTCCTGAAAATACATGCTTACCCTCCTCAATAATTTTTAAATACAAAAATACCTTAACATCCCTATAGGGACGAAAGGTATCTTCCGCGGTTCCACCCTATTTAATGCCCTTAAGGGCATTCACTTTAAGTAGTTGCTCTGCAGTTCCATTCACTTTACTCTTCGTACCCGGATTACACCTTCCCCGGATTCTCTGTAACGAGATGTAAAAGCTACTGTCTGCATCATTGCAAATAATAAACTTATAAATTATAATTTAACAAATAATCTCTTATCTGTCAATATCAGCGTTTATCAGATCGTGAGTCTTCTTGTGCATAGACTCCGACTTAAATTCATATACATCCAAGCTATAGGTAATGAACTGGTAAATGACACTATGAATCTGAGATAGATCCTTTTCCGTTATATCCAACTCCTTGAGGTCGCTGAACTTTGCCTTTAACAGATCATTCATAGACTTGGCTGCTCCTGTAGATAGAGGTAGATCTTTTGGCACACTACATTCCGCACATATAAGTCCACCTTCTCGAATGCTAAAACTCCACGACTCCGAGCCAGTGTTACCACAGTTCATGCAAGATGTGAGAAATGGTCTGTAGCCTAGAATTGAAATTGCTTTAATCTCAAATGCAGCAAGCTGAAGAAGTGGATTATCTGAAATACACACTTCTTTTAAATATGCATCTAACAGCCCAAATAGCTTTGTAGACGGCTCTTCAAATGGCACTGCTTTCTCTATAAGTTCCAGCGCATAGAAACCATAGGATAATCTGTCGATGTCCTGTCGTATTGAATAAAAAGAATCCTCCAGTTGGGCTGAATCTATATAATAAAAAGTTCTCCCTTTTCTCAACTCAAAGTCACTTCTACTGAAGACTTCTGTTACAGCCAATATGCTAGATTTTGGCTTCATGGCACCCTGAGCAAGAATACTGATCTTTCCCAGTCTTTCAGTGAATACATTCACTATTTTGCTACTCTCCTTATATTTCATCCAGGAGAGCACTATTCCTCTTGTCTTTGACATTGCATTCACCCTTATAAGCCGAGTTACTTATATCCAAAGTACTTGACTTTATCTGCCCGCTCTCTCCAGTTCTTTTCTACCTTAACCCATATCTGTAGGTTGACTTTTGTATCCAGCAGCCTTTCAATATCCTCTCTAGCCTCTTTCCCAATGGTCTTAAGCATACTACCCTGTTTGCCAATGACCATGCCTTTGTGTGACTCCTTTTCACAGTATAGATTTATGAAAACATCGATTATGTCTTTGTCTTCTCTTTCAGCAATTTTGTCGACATCGACATATATACCATGAGGCAATTCCTGATCCAGGTTGTTTAGAGCTTTCTCCCTCACTATTTCTGCGATAATGAATCTCTCGGGCTGGTCTGTGATCATATCTTCCGGGTAATACTGGGGACCTTCTGGCAAAAGCTCTCTTAATATATCAATGTAACCATCAATGTTTGTTCCATTTAGAGCCGATACTGGCACTATCTTTTCAAACATTTCCATGGATTCATATTTACTAATTAATTCTTTTAAGTCATCATCTGAAAGCATATCAACTTTATTAATTACGAGGACAATAGGAGTGGAAACTTTCTTAAGTTCACCCAAAATATAACTATCCAGCTTTCCTGTCTCCAGACTGTTATCGGTCATAAAGGTTATGACGTCAACTTCTTCAAGGGTCTCTTTCGATACCTTGAGCATATAGTCGCCCAAAATATTTTTTGGCATCTGAATTCCTGGAGTATCAAGAAAAACTATCTGACAGTCCTCTTCAGTATAAACAAGTTGAATTTTATTTCTCGTCGTCTGAGGTTTATCTGATATAATTGAAATTTTTTCTCCAATTACTTGGTTTAGCAGTGTGGATTTACCAACATTTGGCCTACCTATTACTGTAATAAAACCTGATTTATACATTATTGTCCTCCTCTGGTGGTGTTGAGAGATCTTCAGGCCCAAAACTGTTTGGCAAAAGTTCCTCTAAAGTGTGTTCAACGTAATCATCTTCAGAGTTTGCAATAATCACTGTAGAATTTTTTCCAAACTCGCGGATTACTTGTCTACAGACTCCACAAGGGTATGTGTGGTCAGAATCTCCAACTATAGCAATCTTTTTTATTTTCTTATGACCTTCTGAGACCGCCTTGAAAATAGCAGTCCTCTCTGCACATATGGTAGGAGAATAAGAAACTATTTCTATGTTGCATCCCGAGTAAACAGAGCCATCCTCCATTTCGACTGCAGCGCCAACGTGGAAGCCAGAATACGGCACATATGCCAAACCCTTAGCTTCAATAGCTTTTTTAATCAGTTCGCTGTTATTCAAAGCTAACACCTCACTCCATTTCAACTGATGTACTCATCCCTACTATCTGTATCCAGGTTTGTCCTGGTTTTAAGACTATTTCTTCCCCATCTGTATTGTAATAATACGTTTTTGAACTTCGTTCTTTCTTCTCCCAGGTTATTTCTTCACTGTACCTTTGAGAAATATAATACCCTGTTCCACTTCCTTCAACACTTATGGCTAGCCTGCCCTCGTTGTCAAGAACTTTAATGCCAGCTCTTTGTACTATTATATTATCCGCGGTAAGTTGAGTTTCATCTGATTCATCTATATGTGATTTTCCATCTTTATATCTCAGATATTTTCCCAAATCATCGTCGTAGGTGTAGTCAGTGCGGTTACTTTTATTGTAAATTATTTCAACTTTTTTAGCTGGTTCTCCCTCTCTTGTAGTATCATCGTAGTCAAAAATAAATCCTTCAAATTCGCTGCTGTCTCTATAACCTCTTTCTTCCTCAGTTTGTCTCAACATTTCCATGCTGGAGTAGAGATTATTTGGAGCTTTTTTCTCACTGAACCTCCAGAATATTTTAGGCGAACTATTTAAGCCGTCTATTTCTGCAATCTTTAATTTCTTTGCATCTGACTTAGCTGCTTCGCTTCCCCCAACGTGAACGAATATTGCATCAAACTCGTAAGCTTTTGTAACAAAATATGGTCTCGCGCTCCTTATAGGTCCTATTTGACCTTCGGGCTGACCAATTAGGTAAAGCCCCATATATCTTGTAAAAGTACCTTCAACTGGGTACTCATAAATAACTTCAGCATCTTTAAGCCCTGCCTGCCATCTCGCTGCAGGGTGATTATCAAATACGATAGCCATAATTCGTCCCTCAACGAGTTCCTCATCAGCATACAGTCCACTCAGTGGAGATGGAACTCCTGCAGGTATTTCTGGTTCAGGTTCTGGTTCTGGCTCTGGTTCTTCTGGTATTTCCACAGGTTCAGGCTCTTCCACAACTGGTTCTTCTGGTAGTACAGAAGCTCTGTTACAGGCTGCTAAAAGCACTGATATGGACAATAATGCGATGATAAGAATTATGTATTTTTTCAAGAGATGTCCCCCTTAACCGATTATTTGAAAAATTATTATGCCAACCAGTGTTCCAAGTATACCTCCGACTATCACTTCCAAGGTACTGTGAATCTTTCCTTCTACCCTACTTTCTGCAACTAAAAGGGCCAAGCCATATGCCATAGTAATGATAAGGAGATTTTCACTTAACACTGATATTATTGTTGCGGTACAAAAAGCTACTGCTGAGTGCCCACTTACTACGCCACCTTGAAAATGAGTTCCCTTACCCTTATAAAATCTGCTTTTCAGACCAATAGTCAGCATTACGACCAGGATGATTGCAACAAAGGTTAAGTGTATTGGCGAGTTTCTAATCTTGATAATTATCTGATCTTTAAATGGGTTCAGTCTGTCAAAGAATAACAAGTAGCCTACTATTACAGCATTAAAAGAAGCTATGAGAACTGCACCTGCTGACACGTCTTTTATTACCCTTGCCAAAGGATGATAGTCTCTTGTAATCATGTCAATAGTCTTCTCCAAAGCTGTATTTATCATTTCCAGTACTACCACCAATACTACTGTGGAAAGAAGGATTAAAAATTCAACTCTGGTCAGATTGAAAAAAGTGCTCAGCAGTATGACGGCAATAGCTGCTATATAATGTATCCTTAGGCTCTTCTCCATCTTCATTGCCGCCATAATTCCAGATACGGCGTAGTTGAAGCTGTCGATTAGTTCCTTTACCTTCACCCTTTAGCACCCCCTTGTCTGAAAATGCCAAGTCTTCTTATGGCTTCTTTTTCTTTCTCTCTCATTTCAAATTTGTCCTGTTCTTCCATATGGTCATATCCCATAAGGTGAAACATGCTGTGGACTGCCAGATATGTTATTTCTCTTTCAATTGAATGCTCAAATTCCAGAGCCTGCTCAATAGCCTTTTCTGTAGAGATTACAATATCTCCCAATAGCTTTTCTCCAAGGTCAAATTCATCTTCAAAAGGAAAGCTCAACACATCAGTTGGCTCATCTTTACCTCTGTATTCTAAATTTAATTCTCGAATTTCTTCATTTGTAACAAATGAAACACTGACCTCCCAGTCAGTTCCTATCCCTTCTACCTCAAGACAAGTTAGAGCTACTCTTTTCAGCAGCTCTTCAGTACTTTTATCTATAGCAATATGTTTTTGCCTGTCGTCAATAAATAATTGCATATTTGGTTTTACCTGCCTTCTCGTAAGATTCGGTCAGCATCATCTTTTTTTTGTAACTCATCCTCATACTTTTCATAGGCGTTTATAATCCTTTGAACCAATGGATGCCTGACTATATCTGCACTTGTTAGGTTCACAAACGATACCCCTTTTACATCTTCAAGTATTTTAATTACTGTTTTAAGCCCAGATTGTCTTCCCCTTGCGAGGTCTATCTGCGTTATATCTCCAGTAACACATACCTTTGATCCGAATCCAAGCCTGGTCAGAAACATCTTCATCTGTTCGTTAGTCGTGTTTTGTGCCTCATCTAATATTACATAAGCTGAATCAAGCGTTCGACCCCTCATGTAAGCCAGCGGAGCAACTTCTATTATTCCCTTTTCAAATAGCTTTAAATAGGTATCTGCCCCCATTATATCAAACAGTGCATCATATATAGGTCGCAAATATGGGTCTACCTTTTCCTGGAGATCTCCTGGAAGAAAACCAAGGCTCTCTCCAGCTTCAACAGCAGGCCTTGTCAATATAATTCTATTGACTTCCCTATTCTTAAATGCCTGGACTGCCATTGCCATTGCAAGATAGGTTTTGCCAGTACCAGCAGGTCCTATACCAAATACTATGTCATTGGTTCTCATAGCGTCTACGTATCTTTTTTGCCCAAAAGTCTTGGGCTTAATGGATTTTCCTGATGCAGAGACACATACGAGGTCATTTAGAAGGTCCTTAAGGTCAAAATCCTGCCCTGTTTTTGCCAAGTCCATAACATATTTAAGGTCTTGTTTTTCCAGGCGTCGCTGTCTGTCTATAATGTAAAGAAGATCTTTTATTAACTTTTCAGCCAATTGTGTATCCTCAGAATAACCATAAATAATCAAAGAGTCATCTTTTAACTTAATGTCAACGTTTAGTTCGCTTTTAAGAAACTCTATATTTTCATCCAGATTTCCTGCCAACTCTTCGACAGCACTGTGATTTCTTATAATTATCGTTCTGCTTTCTTTTTTTTGAACCAAGCTCTCCCCTCCCGAACTACTATATATTCTCACTGTAAATAATATCATATGGCATTCGTTTTTTCTACAACAACCATTATCAAAAATCAGAGGATACCATATGGTATCCTCTGAAGCTTAAATCATTAAATTATCTTCTTGCAAGTGATTTTGGCTTTTCCAAAATCTCTCTGTATATTATAGCTTTCAAAATATCCTCTTTAGGGTTAAACGACAGCTTTGGCGAAATGTATTCAGTCTTTGGAGCCTCTGATTCTGAAACAGGTTTAAAAGCTTCTTCATATTCTAGTCGCTTTCTCTCCTCTTCAGCTTCTGCAGCCTGGTCGCAAATTGCCTGATCTCTCAGAGTTGCAGGCTTCTTTGGCTCTTCAGTTGGTACCCTGAACTCCCTTTCCAATTGTCTTTTAAATTCCTCAAGAGTCTTTCTATATTCCTGGGTTTTCTGCTTTCTCTGAGCAGTATCAACACCTGTAGAAGGTCTGTTCTGCAACTCCCTGGCTTTTCTTTGAGCCTCTTTTTTCTTCTTGGTCGCATTGCCTATGATAAGGTTGAATACTAACCAGATTATGAGAATTCCAATTGGATTATTCATCAGATCACTTCCTATTCTTGCTTCTTACCTTCGTCTGTCATCTTTGATATGGAGCTTCTCATGTCAGTATCAGCAAGTATATTTTTCATATTGTAATAATCCATAACGCCCAAATTGCCTTCTTTCAAAGCTTCTGCAAGTGCTAATGGTACCTGAGATTCTGATTCTACTAGCTTAGCCCTCATCGCTTGAACCTCTGCAATCATTTCTTGCTCTCTAGCAACAGCCATTGCTCTTCTCTCTTCAGCCTTAGCTTGAGCGATTCTCTTATCAGCTTCAGCCTGATCCATCTGTAGTTTTGCACCGATATTTCTTCCTACGTCAACATCGGCTATGTCGATAGATAGTATTTCAAAAGCCGTTCCTGAGTCAAGTCCTTTTTCAAGTACAGTCTTAGAAATACTGTCTGGATTTTCCAACACCATTTTATGTGATCCTGAGCTACCTACAGTTGTTACAATACCCTCTCCTACTCTGGCTATTATAGTTTCTTCACCAGCTCCACCGACGAGTCGTTCGATGTTTGCCCTTACTGTTACTCTGGCAATTACAACTACTTCGATACCGTCTTTAGCTACAGCGGCAATCTTCGGAGTTTCAATAACTTTCGGGTTTACGCTGACCTGAACTGCTTCCAGAACGTTTCTTCCAGCCAAATCAATGGCGGCAGCTCTTTCAAATACCAAAGGAATATTTGCCCTCTGAGCAGCGATTAGTGCATCGACCAAGGTGTTAACATTACCACCGGCCAAATAGTGAGCCTCAAGTTCATCGATATTGATATCCAGCCCAGCTTTTGTAGCTTTGATCATTGGGTTTACTATCCTACTTGGAACTACTCTTCTAAGCCTCATTCCTATAAGCGTGGATATTTTGACTTTTACACCTGAAAAGAACGCTGTAATCCACAGGCCGACTGGCACAAATGTAAAGAACAGCATCAGGATAATTATGATGATAAGTGCTACACCTAATGCGATGATTAATTCCATATTATGTCCTCCTTACGAATATTTTTGCCCCTTCTACTCGAATTACAATAATCGGAGTATTTTTGGGGATGAAACCAGTTTCAGACAACACATCAATTTTTTCTCCATCTATATCGGCAAAGCCTGAAGGGCGGAGTTCGGTTATCGATACACCACTTTTCCCTGTCAAGCTGTCATCGGCTTGGCTGCTGAGATAGCCTTTTTCGCCAACAAGTCTATTGCTCAATATTATACGCCCCAGCATTTTACTTCGATGTCCCATTTTTACCATTACAATTGAGACTATTGCAGATATAATTATTGCGATACTAATAGTGAGAATTGCGCGTGCAACATCCTGCATAGCTAGTACGGTTCCGGCTATAACAAATATTATGCCGCCTATTCCAGGCAAGCCAAATCCTGGTACTACACCTTCTATAAGGAGTAGTATTATCCCCACGACGAAAAGAATCAGTGAAGTCCAGTTAGAATTACCAGCTAAAATATTTCCTCCAAAATATAATGCAAATCCCATTATGGATATTGTACCTCCTACACCGAATCCAGGCGTCAGAATTTCAACAACAAGTCCTACAAATCCTAGAGTAAGCAGCATGCCACTAATATAAGGATTTGCGATAAACTTGGCAAATTTAACCTGAAGTCCTTCGTCAACTTTTACTATTTCGTTTGCTTCGTAACCAAACTCCGCTAACATAACTCTGTAATCACTGGTTATGATATCTGCGACACCGTGTTCAAGAGCCTCATATGCAGTTAAATTTACTAACTTTCCCATTTCAATTACATTTGGGATTTCTATGTCCCTATCGGCCATAGCTTCAATAACGAGAGATTCTCTGCTTCTATACTGTGCGGTGTCTCTTAAAACGCCCCTCCACATCGACAGTACCTTTTCGGTATCTGGTATGGTTTCTGCAGAGCCTATTACAGCAGTTTCAGTCATTGCCACATTTTCACTTGCTATTGTAATGAGAACTCCAGCGGACGCTGCTTTGTTGTTGACAAAAGAAATGGTAGGTATGCTCGTACCAATTATAATGTCTTTGATCTTGATTGCTTCATCAACAAGACCTCCATAAGTGTCAATTTCAAAAATAATAGCACTGGCCCCTTTTGCTTCCAAATCATCCACTACATCTCGTACGTAATTATGAGTTGCCCGATTAATTTCTCCTTTAATCGGTATCACGTAAACTTTGCCCTCTGGTGAATTTGCGAATGCACTGGAGAATACGGCAGACATCAGTAATGCTGTTAATAATATAACGAATTTCAGCTTAAATCTTTTCAATCCTGTCACCTCCTGTCTGTAGTACCGTATTACGTATACCCAAAAAATTGCTATATAATGCAAAAAACCTGAGACAGGCTCAGGTTTTAATTCAATATTTTTTTAACAGCTTTGTTAATCATATTCCCATCGGCTCTGCCTTTTACTTTAGGCATTACATTCTTCATGATGAGCCCGATATCTTTCATTGAAGTAGCTCCAATTTCAGCAATAGCTTCCTTCACTATAACATCTATCTCTTCATCACTTAGCTGACTGGGTAAATATTCAAGGAGAATATTTATTTCTGCATCTGTCAGATCGACAAGGTCCTGCCTGCCGCCCTTTCTAAATTCTTCAATGGCTGCACGTTTCTCCTTGAGCTGTTTTGAGATGATTTCAAGTATGTCCTCATCGCCCAGCTCGATTCTTTCATCGACTTCTCTCTGCTTTATGGCAGCTCTTATCATAGTGACAGTATTTTTTCTTATAGTCTCTTTGTTTCTCATGGATACTTTTAATTCTTCCATAAGTCTATCTTTAAGGGACATGAATTCACCTTCTCAATTAATACTTGGAATGTTTCTTTCTTCTTGCCGCCTCAGACTTCTTCTTTTTTTTCACACTTGGTTTTTCATAGTGCTCACGTTTTCTAACTTCCCCAATAACCCCTGACCTAGCACAAGATCTTTTAAATCTTTTTAAGGCATTGTCCAGAGACTCGTTTTCACCAACTTTAATTTCCGTCATCGATTCTTCCCTCCCCTCTCAACTACAAGAGTGCAAAAATACTGCATTTGCTATTGGATGCATACTCAATTAGTATACTATAGATTTTTCCGTTTATCAACTACTTTTAGCCGGGTGGCCATAACATTTCTCTCTGCCCAAGAACGTGAAAATGTATGTGGTCAACGGTCTGTCCTCCGTCCTCTCCACAGTTGTTGACTACCCTGTAACCATTTTCTATCCCTTGTTCTTTGGCAAGAGCAGGAATAGTTCGCAATATATGAGCCATAAGGCTATCGTTTTCTTTTGATATTTCATCAAGTGAGTCTATATGCAGTCTTGGGACAACCAGGAAGTGAACAGGAGCTTGTGGGTTTATATCTTTAAATGCCACTATGTGTTCATCCTCATAAATCAAATCAGCTGGTATTTCTCTATCTGCTATTTTGCAAAATAAGCAATCCATTATTTCACCCCCTCAGATTATGTTTCCAATCATAAACTGTTCGTCGGTTTCTCCAAGCTCTGTATTTATAATATCACCAATTATATCCTTTTGTGAAGGAGTTTTTACTCTGATGTAATTAGTTGTATATCCCTCAAAGGTATTTTTATTGCGAGAACTATCCTCATAGAGCACAGGCAGTGATCTATTAATAAACTTCTCATGGAACTCTTTTGCCAGTTCATCTCCTAGATTAATAAGTTGTTCACTTCTTTGATTCTTAATTTCTCCGCTTACCTGATTCTCCATGGCTGCTGCAGGCGTTCCTTTTCTCGGGGAATACTTAAATACATGGATTCTTGAAAATCCAACTCTTTTTATAAAATTAAGGGTTTCCGCAAACTCATCTTGTGTTTCTCCCGGAAAACCTACAATTATATCTGTTGTAAGACCAGCACCAGGCATATAGCTCCTTATTAGCTCTACTTTTTCCATGTATTCTGCTGTATCATACTTTCTATTCATTCTCTTTAAGACAGAATCTGACCCGCTTTGAAGTGAAAGATGAAAGTGATCACAGGTCTTTTTGCTCTCAACTATTGCTTCCATAAAATCTTCATCTATAATACCAGGCTCCACAGAGCTCATTCTAATTCTTTCTATACCGTCAATCTCGCTAATTCCCAATATTACGTCTTTGAGAGATTTCGACTTTGTTTCCTTTCCATAAGACGCTACATGAATCCCAGTAAGTACTATTTCTTTAAATCCTGCTTTTGCAAGTCTTTCAGCTTCGTCTAAGATATCATCGTATTCTCTGCTCCTTACTGGTCCCCTCGCATAGGGAATAATGCAGTAGCTACAAAACTGGCTGCAGCCATCTTGGATTTTTAGAAAAGCTCGAGTTCTTGATTTTACGTCGTCGATTCGAATCTTCTCAAAACTCCTTAGTGTTTTTACTGGTTTAACAATATTTATCGTCTCATCAGTCATTGCTGCCTGCTGGCAAAGTTCGACAATTCTATCTCTTTGACTGGTTCCTATGACGACATCCACACCTTCAATGTTCTCTACCTCTTCGGGAGATACCTGCGAATAGCATCCCACCACTGCGACGACAGAATTTTCATTGATTTTTTTAGATTTTCTTATAAACTGCCTGGACTTTCTATCGGATAAATTTGTTACGGTACATGTATTTATTACGTATACGTCAGCTATTTCATCTTCTCCGACTACAATGTAATCATTCTTTGCAAATAGCTCTTCCATTGCCTCTGTTTCGTATTGGTTAACTTTGCAACCAAGTGTGTGAAAAGCTACTTTTTTCATTTAATCACTCCCAAATCTTCATGCTCGTATAGACAAATGCTTGCAACTACAAGGCCTGCTGTCTCAGTCCTAAGTATTCTTCTACCTAGAGTTACAACTTCAGCACCTGCATCTTTTAATCTTTCTATTTCAGTTTCTTCGAATCCGCCTTCTGGACCAATCACAATGGCAAGATTATCTGACCCTTTGTGTTTTCTAAAGAACTCTGTAAGAGTTCTTTCCTCTTCTTCCTCATAAGGCACGAGGATGGTCTTTCCTTCGAGATCCTTCAACATATCTTCAAATTTCATAATATTAGTTAACTCAGGGACAATATCTCGCATAGACTGCTTTGCAGACTCTTCTAAGACCTGCCTCCATCTGTCCAGCTTTTTTTCTTCTTTTTTAATATCTGTAATCCTTACGACGCTTCTACCTGTAATCACGGGGCAAAAACGTTTCACTCCTATCTCTGTACACTTTTGGAGTATGTATTCCATCTTTGCTGACTTTGGCAGCCCTTGATACAGACTTATGCTGAGTTTTGGTTCATTCATCTTATTATTCCTGCTTAAAATCAAAGCTTCAACTTTAGAGCGGTCTGACTGTGTTATCTCACAGGAATATACCCAGAGTTCGCTTACTAACTCCAGTTTATCGCCTGGCTTCATTCTAAGAACTTCCCTAATATGCTTTGCATCACTGCCAGATATTGCTATTAATTGGCCTTCTATATCTGTTTCCCTTATAAAAAATCTATGCATTTGTCTTTTCACCCGCTACTATTGCGCACCAGTCATTTAACTTTTTAACTTCAATTATATTTAAGCCGTTGTTTATAAGAGCTGATTTAACTAATTCCAGTTTGCCTTCAATTATTCCAGATGCGATAATTAAACCATCTTTGTTTAGTCTCTTCATAATATCAGGAATAACCCCAGCAACAACCTCTGCAACAATATTTATTACTACGAGATCAGCACTAGTATCTACCACGTCCAGTAAATTGCCATGTACTGCAACAGCTATATCTTCTACTTTATTGTGGATAAAGTTCTCTTTGCTGATTCGTACACTCATAGGGTCAAGGTCTATGGCTATTACCTTTAACGCTCCAAGTTTCGCGGCAGCTACAGATAATATTCCACTACCGCAGCCTACGTCTATTACTGTCATATCTTTTCTAATATACTTCTCTAAGAACTCAGTGCACATTGCTGTAGTCTCATGAGAACCTGTACCAAAAGCCATCCCTGGGTCGAGTTCAATTACAATGTCGCCTTCTGACTGTTGAAATTCTTCCCATGTAGGCTTTATAACGAGTCTTTCCCCTAGTCTGACTGTCTTATAGAATGCTTTCCAGTTATCTTCCCAGCTACTTTCATCCACCTCAGAAAACTGTACTATTCCAAGTCCTCTACTTTCAATCTTTTCGACAATTTCAGATGCTATCATATCGGTATCCTGCTCTTCAGAAAAATAAGCACAGATTACAATAGTATCATCATCATTATCCAGTAAAGATTGTTCGATAAAGTCCCAATCACCTTTGTTCTGTTTTAGAGTTTCGATTTCTCTGGGGTCTTCAATAGCGAGTCCTCCAGCTCCACTTTCGTATAATATGTGACTTACAATATCCTCATTCTCTGGAGCTGTCCTGATTTTTATTTCTACCCAGTTCAATAAAATCACGCCCTTTTATTTTCTCAAATTATTATATAACAAGCTCTGGCTTTTAGCTACACAATAAAACCCTATCCATTAGATTAATGGATAAGGCTTGATTTACTGAAATACATCTTTAACTTTATCAAAGAATTTCTTTTTTTGTGGAGCTTTATACTGCTCTCCCATTTCCTCTGAAAACTCTAAAAGAGATTCTTTCTGTTTATCGCTAAGGTCTTTAGGTATGTTTACTTCGACAGTGAAGTACAAATCACCTTTACCTGTCCCTCTCACATTTGGCACTCCCTGGTTTCTCAGTTTGAAAGTAGTATGAGATCTTGTCGCCTGAGGTATTGTAAAATCATGGTATCCCTCTACTAGTGGAACCTTAATTTCAGCACCTAGAACAGCCTGAGTAAACGACACTGGAACCGTTACGAACAAATCGTTTCCTCTTCTATCGAATACAGGATCTTCCTTAACAGTGATATAAACGTACAAGTCTCCAGGAATACCACCTTTTTCTCCGTGGTGCCCCTCTCCTCTAAGGGATATTATTGAATCGCTATCTACTCCGGCAGGTATCTTTACACTGATTTTTCTCGTCTTTACCTCTTTACCTGATCCACTACATGTTTCGCAAGCTTCTTCTATGGTCTCTCCAGTACCACCGCACTGATCGCAAACTCCTACCTGCATAAAATGACCAAATGGCGTCTGTTGAGTGTATCTAATCTCTCCAGTACCACCGCATTTTTCACAAGTTTTTACATCGGTTCCAGGCTTTGCACCAGAGCCGTCACAGGTAGAACACATCTCATATCTTCTGACCTGAAGTTCTTTTTCAACTCCAAAATAAGCTTCCCTAAAATCTATTGTTACACTTTGACGTACGTCTGCACCTCGTGCTGGACCACGTCTTTGTGATTGAGAACTTCTGCCGAAACCTCCGCCAAATATATCAAAAATATCGCCAAATATGTCTCCAAAGCCTCCAAAATCCTGCGCACCAGCCTGTGGATCAATACCAGCAAATCCAAATCGATCATATCTGGAACGCTTTTCTTCGTCACTTAGAATTTCGTAAGCTGCATTTACTTCTTTAAAGTTCTGTTCGGCTTCAGGATTATTTGGATTCAGGTCAGGGTGATGCTGTTTTGCAAGTTTCCTGTAAGCCTTTTTAATTTCACTCTGATCTGCGTCTCTGGATACATCCAGGACTTCATACAAATCCCTCATCGGGTTACACCAGCCTTCATATAGTTAATTTATAAAGCCAGACCAGCGGCCTGGCTTTATAGAATTAGTCTTCGTCAACTACCTCATAGTCTGCATCTACAACGTCATCTGCAGGTCCCTGTGAAGCCTGCCCATCCTGCTGTCCCTGTGTCTGCTCGTAGAGCTTTTGTGAAATAGTATGGAACTCATTTGTAAGTTGCTCTGTCTTTTCTTTAATATCGTCATAATCATCGCCTTCAAGCGATTTTCTGAGAGCATCAAGTTTTTCTTCAACCTGTTTTTTCTCTTCGTCTGTTATTTTACCTTCCAGGTCTTTAAGAGTTTTTTCTGTCTGATATACTATTGAATCGCCATTGTTTCTGATTTCAATGTTATCTTTCTTCTTTTTATCTTCTTCTGCAAATCTTTCTGCTTCTTTTACCTTTTCATTTATTTCATCATCAGAAAGCTTTGTTGAAGCAGTGATAGTTATCCTCTGTTCCTTACCTGTTCCCAAGTCCTTTGCGCTTACGTTTACAATTCCATTTGCGTCAATGTCGAAGGTGACTTCAATTTGTGGGACACCTCTCATAGCAGCTGGAATACCTGTAAGTTGGAACTTACCAAGGGTAACGTTATCTGTAGCCATTTGTCTTTCACCTTGCAGTACGTGAATATCTACAGAAGTCTGGTTATCTGCAGCTGTAGTAAATGTCTGAGACTTCTTAGTTGGTATAGTAGTATTCCTCTCGATAAGTCTGGTGGTTACGCCTCCCAGAGTTTCAATTCCAAGTGAAAGCGGTGTTACGTCGAGAAGCAGAAGGTCTTTAACTTCACCACTTAAGACACCTCCCTGAATTGCTGCACCCAGTGCAACACTTTCATCTGGGTTAATGTCTTTTTGAGGGTCTTTCCCTACCAGTTTCTTAACCGCATCTTGTACAGAAGGAATTCTTGTTGAACCTCCGACCAGAAGAATTTTTTCTACTTCTGAAGCTGATATTCCCGCATCCTTAAGTGCCAGCCTTACAGGCTCTAGTGTTTTTTCAACGAGATCAGCTGTCAGCTCATCAAATTTTGCTCTGGTGATATCCATATTTAAGTGCTGAGGTCCAGCACTTGTAGCCGTAATAAACGGAAGGTTAATATTAGTTGTCTTTGTGGTTGAGAGCTCTTTCTTAGCTTTTTCAGAAGCCTCTTTAAGCCTTTGAAGAGCCATCCTGTCAGTTCTTAAATCAACACCATTTTCTTTTTTAAACTGCTCTGCTATATAATCTATCAATTTATCGTCAAAATCGTCTCCACCTAGGTGATTGTTTCCTCTTGTGGAAAGAACTTCAAATACTCCATCACCTAGTTCAAGAATAGAAACGTCAAATGTTCCACCGCCAAGGTCAAATACCATGATTTTATGTTGTCCATGTTCTTTATCTAATCCATAAGACAGTGCTGCTGCAGTAGGCTCATTGATTATCCTTTTAACGTTTAGCCCGGCAATTTTCCCTGCATCTTTTGTAGCTTGTCTTTGGCTATCTGTAAAATAAGCAGGTACAGTAATTACTGCATCTGTTACAGTTTCTCCAAGGTAGCTTTCAGCATCAGCTTTTATCTTTTGAAGTATCATTGCAGATATTTCCTCAGGGCTGTAATTCTTGCTGTCTATCGATACCTTAAGATCGCTTCCCATCTCTCTTTTAATAGACTGAATAGTCCTTTCAGGATTTGTTATCGCTTGTCTCTTAGCGGTTTCTCCTACTAGTCTTTCACCATCTTTTGTAAATGCAACTATTGACGGAGTCGTCCTGTTTCCCTCCACATTAGGGATTATTATAGCCTCTCCGCCCTCCATTACTGCGACGGCTGAGTTAGTAGTACCTAAGTCAATTCCAATTATTTTTCCCATATTATTTCCTCCTCGTTATTTCGCTACAATGACCATTGAAGGCCTTATAACTTTTTCTTTAAATTTGTATCCTTTCTGGAGAACCTCAACAATAGTTTCTGGCTGGTCTCCAGTTTCAAGTACGGATACTGCATGATGCAAATTTGGATCAAATTTTTCACCTATTGCAGGAATTTCAACAACTGAGTTTAATTCCAATAGTCCAAAGAGCTGTTTCTCAATCATTTCAATGCCTTTGAAGAAACTGTCTTCTTTATCCTCGTGAGAATCAATCGCCCTTTGAAAATTATCCAGTATAGGTAAGAGCTCCAAAACCACAGTCTCTATCCCAAAATTAACAGACTGCTCTTTCTCCCGATCTGATCTTCTTTTGTAGTTTTGAAAATCAGCTTGCAATCTGGTTAACTTATTATTAAGGTCAAAATTTTCAAGTTCCTTTTCCTTTAACAGTTGGTTATTATCGCTTTGCTCACCATACTGACTGAATTCTGTATCAGCACCTTCTCTTTCTACAGAATTCTTAGTTTCCATTTCCAAATTTTCCTCTTCAAGTGAGGACTTTTTTTTGTCTTTGTGTTTGTCTGCCATTGAATCACCCCTTATCAGTCAAATTATAGTTATTGATAACTTCAGATATATTGTCAGAAAAAACCTTCAGAGTGGCTATGAGTTTAGCATAGTCCATTCTCGTTGGCCCTATGATACCAATTCTGCCTATAGTTTCCCCATTAAATTTATAGGTTGTAGTTATTATACTGCATTCTCGTAATGGTTCGTATATGTTTTCTTCACCAATCATTACATCTATACCACTTGAAAACATTCCCTTTTGCAGAATTTCAATAAGTTGATCCTTATCCTCTATTGCAGAGATAATTGATTTGGCCTTTTCAATGTCACGATATTCAGGATAGTTCAAAAGTTGAGTCAGTCCATCGGTATAAAGATCAGTAGATTCGATATTATTCACTGACTTGCCAATAAACGGCAGCAACCCTTCGAGATCTTCTTTATATTTACTAAACTCATTGTATATTCCAATAGCCAGATCCCTATTTATTGCCTGAAATGTTTTATTTTTCAGCTTCTCATTCAATATATTAGATATTTCTGTGAGTTGGTGTTCAGGAATCGTTCTGTTCATCTTAAATACTGTATTCTTTATTACACCTGACTCATTTACTATTATTAACAGAACCTGGTAATCATCAATAGGCAATAGCTGAATGTGTCTTATCTTTGTCTCGCTTAGTTGTGGAGATATCGCCAGAGATGTATAATTTGTAATCTTTGATAAGAGCCTTCCAGCATTTTGAATTAGCTGATCAAGTTCTTTACTCTCTTTGGAAAGAACACCCTGGATTTCCTGTTTCCACTTTTTATCAATTGCTGATACTTTGCTTTGTACGAGTGTATCCACGTATAATCTGTAAGCCTTGTCAGAAGGTACTCTCCCTGACGAAGTATGAGTTTTATTGAGGAAACCCAATTCTTCCAGATCAGACATCTCATTCCTTATAGTAGCCGGGCTGACGCCAAGATCATAGTATTTTGAAATAGTCCTAGACCCAATTGGCTCAGCAGAAGAAATGTAACTGTCGATTATGGCATACAATACTCTAAACTTTCTATCATCCAACATGTACATCACCTCTATATTTTCAACCGGATGATTGTTAGCACTCAAACCCCTCGAGTGCTAACCTATTTATAAGTTACCACCAGAGAACAGCTTTGTCAATAGTTTTATCTATTTGTAAAGATCGACTTCTACTACATTACTTAGGTCAAATCCTCTCCTTGTGAGCCTGATATAATCCTGAGTTTTTTCCAGTAGTCCTCCGGTTACATGTTTATTTATTACTTCCTCATATTTATCTTCGAATCGATATCCAAATTCTTCGTAAAACTCTTGGAGGTTAATCCCCTCATTCATTCGAATTCCAAGAATCAGGAACTCAGACGCCCTCATTGTTTCATTAATTCTCTCTTCTCCATCTATAGGGAATTTATCCTTTTCAATCATTTCAAAGTATTTATCAAATTCTGAAGTGTTCCAAAATCTCAAGCCTGGCAAACATGAGTGAGCTGACAAACCAATCCCTATGTATGGTTTTAGCTTCCAGTAGCCAATATTGTGGGCGCAGGTTTTTTCTGTCGTTGCAAAATTTGATATTTCGTACTGTATTAAACCACGTCTTTTTAAGAGGTCTACTCCCTCATGGTACATTGATCGCTCTTCGTCTTCGCCTGGCAAACTAATTAAACCTTTGTCATATTGAGCAGTGAGAAGGGTTCCTTCTTCCAAGATCAGACTGTAAGCTGATATATGACTTAAACCGAGGTTACAGCCATGATCTAAATCGTTTAGATATGATTCTTTGGTTTGCCCGGGTAATCCTAACATGAAATCTCCACTTATGTTTTCGAAGCCAGCTTCTCTTAGAAGATAGATTGCTTCTTCTGCCTGCGCTGCAGTATGAATTCTTCCAATCGACTTTAGTAGGTCGTCATCAAAACTTTGAATCCCCAGGCTGATTCGATTTATACCTGTTTTAAAATAACTTTTAGCTTTTCCCGCAGTGAGGGTACCCGGATTAGCTTCCATAGATATCTCAGCATCATAGGAAATATTAAATGCTGACCTCAAAGCATCCATAACTTCAGCAATAAATAAGTTGTCAACCGAAGAAGGAGTTCCTCCTCCTATGAAAACAGTATCCACTTCAAGTCTTTTAAGCTCTTTTCCCCTTAGGGTTATCTCTTTTATCAGAGCGTTAAAATACCTTTCTACTGTATCGTTCAAAGGAACTGATGCAAAGTCGCAGTAGCTGCATTTGCTTATACAAAATGGAATGTGCACGTAAATGCCCATTTTTTTCATTGCTTCACCTCATTGAAAAATGCACAGTCAATGTGCATTTTCAGTCTTAGTTCATAATTTCCTATTTTTCGTCGTATTTTAGCACTGTTAAGAACGCTTCTTGAGGTACTTCAACAGAACCAATCTGTCTCATCCTCTTCTTTCCTTCCTTCTGCTTTTCAAGGAGTTTCTTCTTACGTGAAATATCTCCTCCGTAGCACTTGGCCAGAACGTCTTTTCTAAGGGCTCTAATAGTCTCTCTGGCAATAATCTTTGAGCCTACTGCAGCCTGAATAGGTACAGCGAACTGATGCCTTGGTATGACATCAACCAGTCTCTCTGCTATGGTCCTTCCACGCTCATAAGCTTTCTCTTCGTGGACTATCATTGAAAAAGCATCTACCATCTCACCGTTTATTAGGATGTCCATCTTGACCAACTCACTCTGTTTATATCCCTTAAGTTCGTAATCCAGTGATGCGTAGCCGCGAGTCTTAGACTTGAGCATGTCAAAAAAGTCGTATATAACTTCATTAAGAGGCATATCGTAGTGCATGACCACTCTCTTTTCCTCCAGATACTCCATATTCAGGTATACCCCTCGTTTATTCTGACACAGTTCCATTATAGTCCCAACGTATTCTGTTGGCGTCATAATGGATGCGCTAACAATTGGTTCTTCCATGAATTCAACTTCAGCTTCTGGCGGAAGATTTGAAGGATTTTGAATTTCCAGGACTTCTCCATTCTTTTTGGTTACTCTATAAATAACACTTGGTGCAGTAGCAATTATACTGAGGTCAAATTCTCTATCCAGCCTCTCCTGAATTATCTCCATATGTAGAAGACCTAAGAATCCGCATCTAAACCCAAATCCCAGCGCAACAGATGTCTCAGGCTCAAAGACGAGAGCAGCATCGTTTACCTGCAGCTTTTCCAGAGCATCTCTTACTGAGTTAAAGTCTTCTCCTTCGGCGGGATAGATACCACAGTATACCATTGATATTACTTTTTTATAACCTGGCAACGGTTCTGCAGCTGGATTATCGTCGTCGGTTATGGTATCTCCAACTCTGGCCTCTTTCACATTCTTTATACTTGCAGTCAGATATCCTACTTCGCCTGCTTCTAAGCTCTCTCCTGGGATATGTTTATTGGTGTTGATACCAACTTCTGTGACCTCAAAAGATTTTCCCGTAGACATCATTCTAATTTCCATGCCTGGTTTCACTACACCATCAAAGACTCTTATGTAGCAGGTAACACCCTTGTAGCTATCATAGTAGCTGTCGAATATCAAAGCTTTTAGTGGAGCTGATTTATCCCCGGTAGGAGCAGGTATTCTATGAACTATTGCCTCCATGACATCTTCAATATTGAGTCCTTCTTTGGCAGAAATCTGCGGGGCATCGTGAGCTTCAATTCCAATAATATCTTCTATCTCATTAATAATCTCATCAGGTCTGGCACTTGGTAAGTCAATCTTATTTATAACTGGAAGTATTTCTAAATCCTGCTCTAAAGCCAGATATACATTTGCAAGAGTCTGCGCTTCTACACCCTGAGTAGAGTCGACTACCAGAATGGCTCCTTCGCAAGCTGCAAGAGACCTGGATACTTCGTAATTAAAGTCTACATGACCTGGTGTATCAATCAGATTTAATATGTATTCTTCGCCATTCTTTGCCTTATAGACGAGCCTCACTGCTTTTAATTTAATTGTTATGCCCCGTTCCCTTTCAAGATCCATCTTATCGAGAACCTGAGACTGCATTTCTCTGGAAGTGAGCATCCCCGTCTTTTCAATAAGTCTGTCGGCAAGCGTCGACTTCCCGTGATCTATGTGGGCAATTATAGAAAAATTTCTTATATTGTCCATTTTGCTATTCACCGTAAAACCTCCTGAATTATGATAAAAACACTCCCTATGAAGGGAGTTTATTCCAATTTTCCAAATCTGTCATCTATGGGATAATATCTAAACCCAGTTATCCCTTTAAGCTTTGATACCGGTATAGTACCAAAATACCTGCTGTCCTTGCTGGCTCCTTCAGCTCTATTGTCTCCAAGAACAAATACCTCTCCCTCTGGTACAACCCATATACTATCATCGTAAATATGTGTATAGTGTTCTCCGGTCAAATAAGATTCTTCAAGAAGTTCTCCGTTTACGTAAACTTCCCCATTCTCTATCAAAACGACATCCCCGGATATTCCTATTACTCTCTTTATATAATCCTTACCAGGACTGTCTGGAGCTTCAAGAACTACTATGTCACCTCTTGCTGGCCCATGAAAATATAATGATACTTTCATTGCAAAGAGTCTGTCTTTCTCATGGAGCGTCGGGTACATTGAATTACCCAATACATAAGTTGTATTAAATACAAAAGTCTTTACTAAAACTGCTATAGCAACAGCAATTACTATACTCCTAATCCATTCTCCCACTTCAGATCTTCTTTCTACTTCTTCCATTTTAATGCCCCTTTCAACCCAAAAAACCATTACCGAAATCGGCACTGTTACAGAAATATTATATCATTAAAGTTACTTAAATCAATGAAAACTATATTTAGAAAGAACCGATAACAGTAATAATTAACAGCTTATGTTGTATACGTGCCTTCTGAATTTGTTCAAAGCATTGATTATATGCCTGATTTAGCATATTTTACACCATTATTTGTTCTTGCTTTTTAGATTTTGTCATGGTACAATATCTCTTGTTAGATTATGAGGAGGTGAAACGATGGCAAATATCAAATCGGCTAAGAAAAGAATCCTGGTTAGTAAAAAGAGAACTGATATGAATAAAAGTAGAAAATCAGAGATTAAGACATATATCAAGAAGTTTGAAACTGCCGTTTCAAAGGGCGAAATTGACGAAGCAAGAGAGCTTCTTAAACTAATTGACAAAAAGCTTAAGAGAGCAGCAACTAAAAACGTTATACATTTGAATGCAGCAGCAAGAAAAGTAAGCAGACTTACAAAGGCTTTGAATAAAGCAATGTAAATAAAACTTCGGGCAAGCCGAAGTTTTATTTTTTTTCAGTTATTTCAATTATAAGCATTTCCATAGTAAGGTCAGTGTCAACAGAGGTGGTCTTCATAGCTATATCAGCCTTTAGTATCGCATTAACTATTTCTTTCAGCCTTACATCGTCAAACTGAACAGCCTGCCTGGATATCTTCTGAAATTCAAAAGACTTTATTTCCAATTTATCCTGAATGTCTTTTTGTGAGTATCCTTTCGATCTATATGCTCTATATCCAAGCAAAAGCCTGAATTGTCTTGAAATCATATATAGTATTCTTTGAACAGGCTCATTTCTTAATTTCATGTTTGAATAAATTTCAATTGCCCTGCCAGTATTTTTTTCAGCTATTGCACTCAACAGGTCGAATATATTCTTATCGATGCTTTCCTCAATCACAAAATCAATAGTCTCTCGGTTTATAAAGCCGTCTACTGTATAAGCTGCTAATTTTTTAAGTTCATTTTCTATATCGTATAAGCTTTTAGCACTATCTCTATTTAAATATCCAGTCTGCTGTATAAAGTAGTTCAAATTTGACATTTGTATCCCTACTCCAACTGGCTTTAATACTTCTTCTGCCCATTTCAAAAGCTCCCCTGTGTCAAGTTTGTCGCAGATAAGCGTCATACCTGCTTTATCAAGTCTTCTATAGAGTTTTGTGTTCTTTTTTATAGTATTAAAAGTATCCTGTATTATAAGTATCTGATGCTCACCGAGATTAAGAAGATATTCAATAAATTTTTCGTTCCCTGACTCTCTCTCTACAAAGGTTCCTGGTTCTTTCATGACAGTTACCCTCTTTTCTGACATGAAAGGAAGGGTTTCGCAGGATGTCTCAAGCTCTGCAGCAGTCGCCGTCTTTCCATCAATATAACTTAAGTTTAGTGATTGCATTGACACAGGAACTGCCTGGTTTACAACTAATGCTGTAGTTCTGTCAATTATGTAAGGTTCTTTTCCAGTTATAAGAAGCACTGGTTTTAATTTTTCTTTATCAAATACTGCTCCTAACCACAATGATTCCATTTTTAATGTATTCCCCTTTTATGTATTCAGATATTAAAGCAATTTCCGCTACCAGCAACATCAATACGGCTAATATGAAACCTGTGTATTCTCGATAAAATGAGGATAAAGAAATTCTCCAATCGTCCTTTATAAAAGGAATGATTTCAAGCCCATCTTCTTTGATTATAACTCTTATCATTCCCATTTTATCTGTTCTAAAAATATCGATGCCAAATTCTTCGAGCCTTTTGATGACTTCTCCCGTTGGATGCCCGTAGGGATTGTTCCTTCCCACAGATATTATACTATATTCAGGAGAAAATTTCTTCAGCCATTCTTCAGATGTAGATGTCCTACTTCCATGATGTGCTACCTTTAAAACATCGATATCTGTGCTGTATTTGCTTGCCAAAATAGCTTCTGTCTCTTTTTCGATATCACCAGTAAACAATATTCTTGTGCCTTTTGCTTCTAGTATCATGACCATCGAATTATTATTTTCGTTTAGATATGGGATGTGTCCTTTTTCTGGCCATAGAATTCTCAGTAACACGCCATCATCTAAAGTTATTTCTCTTTCACCTGAAAGCAGAGCAAAAGGAATACCTTTTTCTTTTGCAATAAGTAAGAGGTCTTCAGGAGGTTCTGCGTTAATGAAAATAACATCAGTTGGAATTTGACTTATTACTGGTAGAAGCCCTAAATAATGATCCTCGTGGCGATGAGATACAAACGCCGCATCTATCTTTTTAACTCCCTGCTTTTCAAGATATGGAAGAGTTATTCTCTCTCCAACATCGTACTCTTTATTAAGAGAACCGCCTGCATCGATAAGATAACAGGCTTTACTCGTCATTATTAGAGCACTGTCACCCTGTCCCACATCGATAAAATCAATCTTTACCGAATTGTTATTATTAGATATGAGCAGAGTGGATACTGAAGCAAATAATAACCACACTACTATTGTCTTCTTTAAGTTAATCTCAAGGCTTTGCAGATATCTTCGATTGAGAAATACTGCAATAGCAAAGAAATAAACGGTAACTTCAGTCAGAGAAAATGTTTTGATAATAAGAGGTTTCATAGGTATAGCTGAAGTAATGTGTGCAACTATTCTCTGCAATTCGAGCAAGAATTCAAGAACTGGCATTGTAACCGGAATAATCAAGGCTATGAATCCCGTTATCAGTGTCATCGAAGCCACTGGAACAACTATTAAATTGGATATTAGAGCTATTACTGGAATTACATTAAACCAGTAAGCCTGCACAGGCAACATGCCCAAGTTTACAGATATTACAGCAGACAAACTGTCAACAATTTTACCTTTTAGTGGATAGACAGCAGTTCTAATTCTGTCAGAAAATAAAATTAGCGAACCTGTGGCTGCGAATGAAAGCTGAAAACCAGAATTGAAAATCCAAAGGGGTTCAATCAGCAAAAGTATTATAAAAGAACCACACAGAATATTGAACTGATCGGATGGTCTGTGCAACAGATGCGAAAAATATATCATGAAAAACATGAGAATTCCTCTGGCTGCAGAAGCAGGCATCCCTATAGCGAATCCATACATAACAACTATTATAAGAGCAATCAGGAAGTTATGCCTTCTCTTTAGTCCCAGTCTTGAAAGAATAAAAGTAAGTCCTCCGGCAATCAGTCCAATATGAAGCCCTGAGACAGCCAGAAGATGTGCAAGACCCATATCCTTGTATAATTCATATTCATCTTTATCGAGAAGCCTGCTGTCACCGAGAATTAATCCCTTCATAAAAGATGCATTTTCAGGTCTTAGCCCTTTATCAAATCTCATTGCAACAAAATTTATAAAGCCTGATCTAAGGCTATAAAAAATACTGTTGTTGCTCTCTAAGACTCTTAACTCAGATCTGTCACCAGACGCCGTATAGCCAATACCCTTCGATTGTAGGTATCTTTTATAGTTAAAGAAGCCTGGATTAGAATTTTGAGAAGGTAAGCTGAGGTTCCCTTTAAATATTACACTGTCTCCAAGTTCTGCTATTATCGTCTTTCTATCATAATTTACAAGTATAGATGTACTAGACGGCTTTCCATTTATATATTCAGCTTTTATTGTAATTCTGTCTGCGCCATCTGAAATTGATATATCAGTCACAACGCCAATTAGCTCGATATTTTTTTCTTCCTGAAGTAATTCAAATTCGTTTACCTTAGAGTTTGCCAAAAGTGCTCCTGCTACTACAAAGAATATTAAAGCGTACAAATGTGGTTTTTGCCTGTCCTTCAGTCTTAACAACGAAAAAAACAAAGCGATTGTTCCTGCAAGGAGCAAAGCTCTGTCGTCCATATACATAAAATACGCAAGGATAATCCCGGCTGCTATACCTGCTGCTGGTATAATTAATGGTCTTCTCATCTGATGTCATCACCCATGCTTTATATTTGAATTGTTTTAATATATAATTATATTAATAATGCAATGTAAAAATATTATAGCACAGAATAAATTTGTATTTCCAGATATGTCCAAAATAAATTATAGGAGGGAACCACATTGACCAGAAAACTGTATTGGGAAAACCCTTATTTATTTGAAGCGAGAGCAAACGTGATTTCAACAGATTGCAACGAAGAAGAATGTAATGTTGTCCTCGACAAGACAATTTTCTATCCAGATATGTCCGGTGGACAACCTGGCGATATTGGTACTATAGGTGAGCAGAAAGTTTTAAGGACATTTGAAAGAGGCAGTGATGTCGTTCATGTACTTAAGAGTCAGCCAAGAGCAGCTAATGTTTCATTGAATATCAATCCAGACAGAAGATTTGATCTCATGCAGCAGCATACAGGTCAGCATCTGTTGTCTGGTGTTCTGTATAGATTGTTTAAATATGAAACTATCAGTTTCCACCTAGGCGAAGACTACGCAACTATAGATTTAAACTGCCCTGCTATTAGCGACGAAGAACTTGAGCAGACAGAAAGACTTTGCAATAAGATTGTACAGTCAAATTTTGAAGTGAAATCCTATTTTGTATCGCGGGACAAGGTTAAATATTTGCCTGTCAGAAAGCCACCGACAGTAGATGAAGACATAAGGATTGTAGAAATCGAGGGTTTTGACTTCTCACCATGTGGTGGAACTCACCTTTCAGGTACTGGTGAGCTTGGACTAGTAAAAATCTTAAAGACTGAAAAATACAAAGGAAATATAAGGATGTATTTTCTCTGTGGAAAGAGAGCTCTCAAAGATTATTTTAACAGGTATAAGGCTACGAGAGAAATCGGGGCAATGCTTTCTGCCGGAGACTCTGATCTGGTCGAAAAATTTACATCCCTCTATGATGAAAAAGAAGGACTTCAGAAGGAAAATAGAGAATTAAAGGAAAGGCTCATTTCACTTGAGAGTGGACTGCTGTTAACTAAAGCACAGTTATTTGAGGAAGTTAACTTAGTACATGAAATATTTGATGGCAGAGACTTCAAATCCTTAAATTCTCTAGGCAATCAGATTACATCGAATAATGAGAAAACATTGATTGTGTTTGGAACTACGGGAGAAGAGCACAGTCAGTTTATCATAAGTAAATCGAGAGATTTTAAGCTGGATTTATCTGAACTATATAAATCTATCTCTTCTACTTTTAGTGTAAAAGGAGGAGGAAACAGCAATACCGTTCAAGGCTCTGTAGACAAAGAGCAACTGAATGACCTGATTGAATACAGTATAGAGCTAATAAAAATAAAGCTTAACAAAAAACTATAGCGCCTGAAAAGGCGCTTTGTTTTATTATTGGCGGGAGTATGTGGGAATCGAACCCACCCAAGAAGCTCCTAACCCCTCGCGCTGGTTTTGAAGACCAGAGAGCCCACCAGGACTCCTCTACCCCCATAGGTTACAAGAGCAATTATACATTAACATCGTTGGTATTTCAACATTAATTTTCTTTGAAATAATAGCCAACGCCCCATTTGGTCATAATGTAATCAGCATTCTTGGGATCTTTCTCCAGCTTCTCCCTTATTCTTCTGATGTGAACGTCTACAGTACGAAGATCACCATAATAGGCATAACCCCATACCCTTTCAAGTAGCTCCTCCCGTGTAAATACTTTTCCTGGAGTTGAAGCCAGTACATATAATAAATCGAATTCCTTTCCTGTAAGGCTTACATCTGTATCTTTACAGGAAACTTTTCGTCCAACAGTATTAATTCTAATATCTCTGATTTCTATGGAGTTACCGTCTTTTTCTGGCACTCTATTTGAAACTCTTCGCAAAACTGCCTTCATCCTCGCCTTTAACTCAAGTATGTTGAAAGGTTTCACGAGGTAATCGTCTGCGCCATATTCTAACGCTAAAATTTTCTTTATATCTTCATCTACTACAGTTATTACAATGATGGGAACTCCAGAAATACTCCTGATGTTCTGGCATAGGGCCAGGCCGTTTCCATCGGCCAATTCCACTTCAGTAAGCACCATGTCGTATTCCCTTTTAGAAACCATTTCCATGGCTGTCGTCGCAGAATAAACATAGTCAGTTTCATAGTCATCCTGTTCCAGTGAATACTTCAATCCTTTAACAAATGATTTGTCTCCGTCGACTATCAATACTCTACTACTCATTTCATCACCCCTGGCTTATTTGATAAGCTCCCTGTTCTCCCCGGATCTTCTGGTTAGTTTTATCTGATCGAAAAATTCCAGTAGCCCGATTGCAACCTTTCTATTGGTGCCGATAAGGTCTCTGAAGCCTCCTATGGTAATGGTGCCGCTCTCTTCTGCTTGTTTACGTAGAAGAATCACTGCTCTCTCAAAATCTTCATTAAGAATGTTGATTTCTTCAGTTATCTTTTTTATTTCTCCTGTACCAAGCAGATACATAAGCATTTCATCGATTTCTATATTAGTACCCATTCCTGAATTATATAAATCCTCTCTCCTTGGAGGTATAAAGCCGTGTTCTTTGAAAATGCCAATTACATGCTGCTTCAGTTTTAGCTGTCTTTCATCTGGCTCTGGTTTAAATCCTACAGAAGAAACAGTTCCGCCTGATATGGCAATATGTCCATTTTCTGAAAACCATGACATAATTTCATCTCCAAGTCTAGGTTTTGCTTTAGTTAAAAACCTACTCCTGATTTCCTCCTTTACCTGACCATGTCTCAAAGGATATTTGCTGTGAAAAGACGATAGTTCTGCTTTTATCTTATTGGCAATTTCATTCAGTACATTTATGTGTACAGGGTAAATATCTTTGCTCAATCTGAATATCACTACTTTCCCATTGGACTGAAGCTGGCTAATCTCTTCTTCCAGTGCAGATTCCAGCATTGAAGTTTGCTTCGATATATCGCTTATAGACATGAAATTTGCACTACTTTGCTCAACTATATGCTCAATAATCTCGCTTGTATCTCCTTGGTCCTTTATGGTCAGCTCTTCCAGACTGTCATCATCAAATCTCTTTCTCTTCCCTGGATTAGGCTCTAGAACTTCTCCGCCACCTACTGTGAACATTGGAGAATAAAACCTGAGAATAAACCTGTCGCCTCTCTTTGCAACAGTGCTTTCTTCAAGTCTTAACTGAGCATATGCCTCTTCTCCTGGCTCCAGAGTATCCCTATCTAAAAGCACTACTCTGCATAGTATTTCATCTGTTCCAAGATATAGTTTGAGTCTTGTTCTATTATCTATACCTTTGTTTAAAGTCTTAATCAGCTTGAGTTTTACATCGAGCATCAAAGTTGATTTTAATGCATTTACTGGTGCAATGACATTACCTCTTGCCATTTCTGACTTCTTAACTCCAGCCAGATTAAGCGCGACCCTCTGTCCTCCAAAAGCAATGTCAGAATCTTCATCGTGTACCTGAATAGACCGAATTCGCGCTTTCAAAGACCCAGGATAAACTTGTACTTCCTGTCCTGAGACGAACTTTCCAGCAAGCAGTGTGCCTGTAACTACAGTTCCAAATCCTGAGATTGTAAATACTCTATCAACAGGCATCCTCGGCATATCATCTACCTTTTTATCTTCAAGCTCCTCTGAAAGCAACTCTATTTCACTTATTACTTCATCAATTCCTTTTTTCTCGGTCGAAGAAACAACGTGGATTGACTTATCTTCAAGAAAAGTTCCCTTTATCCCTTCAGCTATCTCCTCTTTTACCAATTCAAGCCATTCTTCATCCACAAGATCGGCTTTTGTTATGACGACAAAACCGCTTTTTACACCTACAAGATCCAATATAGCAAGGTGCTCTGCTGTCTGTGGCATTATGCCCTCATCAGCAGCTACGACTAAAAGCACGATATCTATGCCTATTACTCCCGCCAACATGTTTCTTATAAATTTTTCATGCCCAGGCACGTCAATTATTCCTGCTCTTTGCCCGTTAGGAAGGTCAAAATAAGTAAATCCAAGTTCAATAGATATACCTCTTTCCTGCTCTTCCTTGAGCCTATCTGTATTTCTACCTGTAAGAGCTCTTATTAAAGTTGTCTTTCCGTGGTCGATATGCCCGGCTGTTCCAATTATCAGATGTTTCAATTTTATCCTCTCCTAAAGCCTGTCTACAGCATATTTAAACGCTTTTCGAATAATTTCAGTCTCATCGCTTTGAACAGTTCTCGGATCCAGTAGTACCCTGTCTTTACTAATCCTGGAGATAACTGGTATATCATAAGACCTCAGACTCTCCTCAATTCGGGATGCCTTGTCAGGGCCAGCATCAATTACAACAACTCTTGTCGGTAGTTTTTCAAGAGGTAGTGATCCTCCTCCGACTTCAGAATAATCGTCTTCAATGTATACTTTAATGGTGTGGCTAGATGCTTCTTGCTCTATTGCCCTTAGAACTTCCTGAGCAGTCTCCTCGAGCTCCTCTATAGTCATAGTGAGCATTCTCAAGGTTGGAATTCTATTTACAGCAGTAGTTTCTTCAAAATACAACCTGATAGTTGCTTCTAAAGCTGAAATAGTAAATTTATCTACTCTGAGAGCTCTCGTCAGTGGATTCTTCTTCATTTTTTCTATGAGGTCTCTACGCCCAGCAATTATTCCTGCCTGAGGCCCTCCCAGTAGTTTATCTCCACTAAAAGTTACTATATCTACACCTTTTTTTAGAGATGAAGAAACTGTAGGCTCATAGGTAATCCCATATTTCGAAAGGTCTATCATTACTCCGCTACCCAGGTCTTCTATAACAGGGATACCATACTCTCTTTTCAAAGGCGTTAACTCTTCACTGTCCACATCTGAAGTAAAACCAACAATTCTATAATTAGAGGTATGAACTTTCAATATGGCAGCAGTGTTTTCTGTCAATGCATTTTCATAATCCCTTAAATGAGTCTTATTTGTCGTCCCAACTTCGACTAAGGTACAACCACTTTGTTCCATGACCTCGGGCACTCTAAAAGCTCCGCCTATTTCTATTAATTCGCCTCTGGATACCACGACCTCTTTACCTTTGGCAATAGTACTCAAAACGAGCATTACTGCTGCCGCATTATTATTTACAACCAAAGCAGCTTCGCTGCCCACGATCTTTGCAACAATATCCTCCAGATGTGAATATCTGGAACCACGAGTACCTTTATCTAGATCGTATTCAAGGTTGGAATAACGCACAGCAGTTTCAGAAATATGTTTCATAATTTCAGGGTCTATTAGCGATCTTCCCAGGTTTGTATGGATTACGACTCCTGTAGCATTCACTACGTTTTTAAGACTATATTCAGATTTTTTTCTGGCGTTGGCAACAATGCTTTCGTCCAAACCCAAAAGTTCTCTTTCGAGCCATTTCTCATTCTGCCCATTTCGAAGCCCTTCTCTCAAATTATCAGTCACTTCTCTAATGGCTTCAAGAACAAGTGGTCTTGGAATAGACTCAAGAGCATTTGCTACTCCATTATATCTTAGTACTTCGTCAACTTTGGGTATAAGCATAAACAGATTGTCAGACAACCGTATCACCCTTTCTATTCTACAATTAAAAATGTATCCTTTATTGTTTCGACTCTACCAATTACAGCATGTTGCAGATTGCTGTTTTCAAGCCTTCTCATAATCTCAATTGCGTCTTCTTCTCCAGCGGATATCAAAAGTCCTCCTGATGTCTGCGGATCAAACATAATGTCCTTTAAGAATCTTGGAACTGTTTCTGAAAACAAGACATTTTCTCCCACAAAATTCACATTGTCGTAGGCTCCAGCAGGAATTAAGCCCATCTCTGCGTAATCTTTGGCCTCTTTGATAAATGGTACTTTCTCACTTTCAATTATAATTGAAACATTACTACCTTTAGCCATTTCCAAACTATGACCTAATAGACCAAAGCCCGTCACATCAGTAACACTATGAACAGAGTTAAGCCCCATAAATGCTTCCTTTGCTCCCTTGTTCAGGGTTGACATGGTTTTTACAGCCTCATCATAAGCACTTTCATCTGCTAGCTCGCCTTTGATTGCTGTATTAATTATTCCAAGGCCCAAAGGTTTAGTTAGAATTAAAACATCTCCTGCCTTTGCTCCATTATTAGCCTTTACATCATCTGGATGTACAAAACCTGTCACTGAAAGTCCATATTTTGGCTCGTCATCGGAAACTGAATGCCCTCCTACGAGAATAGCTCCAGCTTCTATTACCTTATCAGAACCTCCCCTTAGGATTTCACTGAGTATCTCTGGTTCCAGACAATCTGGAAAGCACACTATGTTCAATGCGAGTTTTGGCTCTCCTCCCATGGCGTATACGTCACTAAGTGAATTTGCAGCAGCTATGGCACCAAAAGTATATGGATCGTCTACAACTGGAGTGAAAAAATCCAACGTCTGTATCATGGCTAGCTCATCATTTATTTTATAAACCGCTGCGTCATCTGACGTTTCAACACCTACAAGTAAATTTGGATCGCTAAATTTTGGTAAGTTGCGCAAGACCTGCGCAAGAATATCGGGACCGATTTTAGCTGCTCATCCTGAACTAGTAGTATATCTTGTGAGTTTTACATCTTCCATGGGTACACCTCCTCAGTTTGTCGTAATAAGTTCTTTTATTGCTTCAAATTTAGAATCTCCTATCCCGGAGACATTTCTTATATCTTCAATCTTCGAGAATTTAGTCTGCTCTCTGTATTCAATAATTCTTCCTGCAATTACCTCACCTATGCCAGGTAGGCTTTCAAGATCTCTCTGACTACATGTATTTATATTTATTAAAGACGAAGTTCCACTTGTGTCTGAGTATTCCAATTCATAAGGAATGGCTTCATCTATTGAAGGTATGTATATCTTTTCTTCGTCACTTATCTTCTTTGCAAGATTTATTCTATCCATGTCGGCAGACTTAGTCAGACCTCCTGCCATTTTTACCACGTCACTTACTCTGCTTCCTTCAATGAGTTCATATAATCCAGGATGGTAAACCTGTCCACTAATATGAACCATTATTTCCTTAGGCTTCAAAATACTAGGTTCATACTCTTCAATGTTTTCCAACTCAGCAGTCTGAGCAGCTAAAGATACTGGGGGACTACTAGTTTTGCTAATAAAGCTTCTAACCCCAAAAAACGCAAGTAAAACTGCGGCTATACTCAGTATAGCCAGTTGCTCCCTTCTTGTAAAGAAATCCATTCTCTTCCTCCTCATGATGATTAGTATTGTGTCTATAATAATTTAATATTTTTACCCTTATTTTGTCTAATAAAATCTGGTATAATTAGTAATCGCAGAGAAAATTTAACTACGGTGGTGAGCACAATGAAAAAACTTGTAATTATAATGATTATTTTTACCCTAATATCTTCAATAACTCCGGCCTATGCTGATTCGCTCAACTTATTAGCTCCAAGTTCAATACTAATTGACTACGATACTGGAGAAGTGCTATATGATAATAATAGCAGTATGAAGACGTACCCTGCAAGCACAACTAAAATGATGACGGCAATATTGGCAGTCGAAAATGGAAATTTTTCGGATGTAGTAACAGTAGACGACGAGATTGTGAGTCTTACTAAGGGAAGTCATGTCGCACTAGAACCAGGAGAACAGCTAACCTTAGAGCAACTGATGTATGCGATGATGCTGCCTTCAGCAAATGATGCTGCTTTGGCGATTGCAAAGCACATAGGAGGAACGCTGGACAATTTCATCAGGATGATGAACGAAAAGGCAAGAGTGATTGGTGCACTTGATACAAACTTTGTAAATCCTAACGGTCTTCACAAAGATGATCATTACTCTTCAGCACATGATATGGCACTAATTGGCAGATATGCCATGCAGTATGACGTAATTAGAGAAATAGTTAATACTGTTACATATGAAATACCTCCTACCAACAAAAAAACTGAAACAAGGTATCTTAAAATTACAAACAAACTTTTGTTTAGCACAGAAAAGCTCAATATTGATGGAAAACTAGTCGATGCAAAGTACGATGGTGCTTCAGGAATAAAGACTGGTTATACTCCAGAAGCGATGAACTGTCTTGTCTCATATGCTGAAAGAGGTGGGCAAAGGCTTATTGCGGCGGTTATGATGGCGGATGGAAATGGAAATTATTGCGACACTCATACTCTCCTGGATTATGGATTTGAAAATTTCCAAAACAGGCACATTGCCTTTGCTAATGAATACATAGACAATGTAACAGTTGAAAACGGTGAACTTCCTTATGTAGCAGGAATTTTAGACAGAGAGATTATTTATCCTGTTTCCAATGATACATACTCTCTTATTGAAAGAGAGATAACTTTGGAAGAAAATTTAACTGCTCCAGTTGAAAAGGGACAAATTTTAGGAAAAATAGATTATTTATTGAATGGAAAAGTAATAGCAGGTGGCAATATAATTTCTACAGCAAATATTGCGGCTGACCCAATGTTGAAACTATCAAACAGACTTATTAGCAAATGGTACTATTTTGTCTTTGGACTTATGATTCTGATGAGACTCTATGTAATACAGAAGAGGAAATCCAGAAGAAAATATGTTAGATCAGCTAGAACATTTACTTCAATTAGGCCATAAAAAATAATTAGCACCTGCAGTTAATTTGCAGGTGCTTTCTATTTTGATTATTTAGCTATAGCTATTGCTTCAATTTCAATTATTCCATATTTGGCAGTGTTTACGACCTCAAGCAGACTCCTTGCAGGTTTGTGTCCTGCGAAAAACTCGGCATACACTTCATTGATACTGTCAAAGTCCTTAATATCTGTTACATAAACAGTTACTTTAACTATGTCTTCAATTCCAGCTCCAGCTGCTTCTAATACAGCTTTGACGTTCTCCAAAGTAACTTTAGTAGCTAGCTTAATGTCATCTGAAACCATTTCTCCTGTTACAGGGTCTATTGGAAGCTGTCCGGAAGTAAAAATAAACTGTCCGGCTTTTGTTCCCTGTGAATAAGGCCCTACCGCTCCAGGAGCTTTGTCTGTTGATAAAAATTCAATCTTCATGCTTCATCCTCCTTAGATTTTCTTTCAAATTCCGACCATAACCTTTCAAGATTATAGTATTCTCTTTCATCTCTATGGAAAATGTGAACAATCACATCATCATAGTCCAGAACAATCCAGCGAGCACTTTTATACCCTTCTTTCACACCAAGGGGCTCATAACCTGCAAGAGACATCTTTTCGTCAACTTCATCAGCAATGGAAACTACCTGGTTTGATGAGTTTCCACTAATTATCACAAAATAATCTGCGATAGTTGTCATTTCACCGACATTCAAGGTTTCAATATCAAATCCTTTTTTGTCATCAGCTGCTTTTGTGATTATCCCAAGCTTTTTTTCGACTTCGGTCATTCTTCCACTCTCCTTTTTTATATAGTATCATAACATGTCTCTAAATTATACGTGTTAAGCTATTTTTTATTGATTTTAAGAATCAAATCATCTCTAGCATTTAAAGTATTTATGTGTATTTTATGATTTTTGCCCTGAAGATATTTTATGGTCTCCTCAATAGCTGAAAACATAGCAAGATCTAAATCCGCTGATAATTGCTCTCTTAACCTTTGAACTCCCGCAAAATCTCTTCCCTGTTCAGTTAGATCAGCCATATAGATAATCTTTTCTAGTGTACTCATACCCGCCCTTCCAGTAGTGTGGAATGATATCGCATTTAGAATATCCTCATCCACTATACCTAGATCATTTTTAGCCATTTCTGCAGCTAAAGGTCCATGTAAAAGATTTGGGTCATTTAGTGTATCCTCATCAACACTGAGTGAAAGTTCTTTAGCTCTTATAAGCATTTGAGTATGAGTAAGTGGCTTTGCAGCATCATGTAGAAACGCTGCGGTTATTGCTTTATTGGCATCTACACCGTATATAGAAGCCATCTCTTCAGCAACTTCAACTACGCCATAAGTGTGAAGAAGCCTTTCACTTCCTAATTTAGACTTTACAAATTTAATGACTGGCCTAAAATCCAACTCAGGTTCAATTTGAATTTCATCTATTAAACTAGTAATAGCTTCAGGAATAATATATCTTGCTGAAAAGCCTATGCCCAATAGTTTTCTTGCCAGGGTCGATGAAAAATCAAACCTAGGTCCGTCGCAATATTCAAATTTAAAATTATATTTTTCTTTAAGATATTGTGATTTTTCAAGAACCTTGGCATCTCTTTTCGACTGCCTGTCATAGACAACAAATGTAACCCTTCCAGCCAAAAATTGAACATCTTTCCAAGTTTCAAGACTAAACAGAGTATCTGTGCCAATGATATAATAAAACTCTTCTCCTGGGTACATCTTTTCTAATTCAGTTATTGTATCCACGGTGTAAGTAGTCCCCGGTCTGTAAGTCTCTATTGAAGAAGCTTCAAAATATGGATTATCTCTCACAGCGAGTTCAACAAGTCTGTACCTTACTTCAGCTTTTGTCAGATTAGATGTTTTGTGTGGAGGTTCACCAGTTGGAATATATATAACCTTATTTAGTTGAAATTTTTCTCTGGCACATTCACCTATAATTAAATGTCCTATATGAATAGGATTAAATGTTCCGCCCATAATTCCAATCGACATTTTTAACCTCCGTTAATCTATTTATATAAATCTCACTTTGGAAGTACTATTTTTTGATTATCTTCAGATCTTCTATACAAAACAAATTTTCTTCCTATAGTCTGCACAAACTCGGCTCCAAGCTCTTCACTCAGAGATGACGCAACTTCTGTTATGTCTTCTGATGAGTTTTTCAACACGTTTATCTTAACCAGTTCTCTTGCATTTAGTGCATCATCTACTTGGTGAATAAAATTTTCTGTTAGCCCATTTTTCCCAAGCTGAAAGATTGGATCAATTCCATTGGCCAAACTTTTCAAATAGCTTCTTTGTTTTCCAGTTATCATAAATTCTCTCCTAACTCTATTCGTAAAATTCAAACTCATAGCCGCAAATAAATACAGAGTCGCCTTCATTTATACCCAGGTCTACGAGTTCATCAACAACTCCCCTCTTTCTAAGAGTTTCTTGGAAATACCTGAGCGATTCATTATCATCCATATAAGTTGACTGCAGCAGTCTTTCCATAAATCCACCTTCGACTATAAACATTCCATCTTCTTTTTTTACAATAATTTCTTCATTTATATCTTCATCCGTTTCAACAAACATATCGTCGTAAGTTTCATAAACGACTTCTGTTTTTTCAAGAATATCCCAAGCTGCATAAAGGAGTTCTCTAATCCCCGACTGAGTTGCTGCGGAGATTTCAAAGACTGGTATACCCATTGTTTCAAATTCTTCTCTGATTCTCGGAAGCCATTCGGCAGCTTCTGGAATATCAGTTTTGTTTGCAGCAATTATTTGAGGTTTTTCCATTATTTTATCATTATAAGAAGAGAGTTCCTCGTTGATTTTGTAAAAATCTTCTATTGGATCTCTTCCCTCAATTCCAGAAGCATCCAGTACATGAATGAGAACTCTGGTCCTCTCAATATGCCTTAAGAAGTCGTGTCCTAAGCCAGCTCCTTTTGAAGCGCCTTCTATAAGACCTGGTATATCTGCTATGACAAAGCTCATCTCATCGGCAAGTCTAACTACCCCTAAGTTTGGCTTAAGGGTTGTAAAATGATAGTTGGCAATCTTTGGCTTTGCAGCAGTTACTATAGACAAAAGAGTCGATTTTCCTACATTTGGAAACCCGATAAGACCTACGTCCGCAAGTAGCTTAAGTTCCAGGATTATGCGCCTTTCCTGCCCTTTTCTGCCAGCTTCGGCAAACCCTGGCGCCTGTCTGGTTGCAGTTGCAAACCTGGCATTCCCTCTTCCTCCAATGCCACCTTTAGCGATGACATACTCGTCGTCTTTGTCCTTTAAATCTACAATTACTTTACCTGTTTCTTCATCTTTTACTAAAGTCCCAACAGGTACTCTCAAAATAATATCTTTACCGTCTTTACCGAATTGTTTCTTTGATCGTCCATCTTCTCCATTTTCACCGTTGTAAGATCTCTTATACCTAAAATCCATTAAGGTACGAATACCTTCATCGGTCTTTAATATTATGGAGCCACCTTTACCTCCATCGCCCCCATAAGGACCTCCGGAAGGTTCATATTTTTCTCTTCTCCAGGCAACAACACCATTGCCGCCTTTTCCAGCTTTTACTGATATTTTGGCTACATCAATAAACATCATCATCATCCTTATTTTTCTTGTCTTTTCAAAACTATTCTGTAATTAAAAAAGAAAAGCTTACCCGACGGTAAGCTTCATTTTAAGCTAATTCTTCTTTAGGATAGACGCTGACCTGTTTTTTGTCACGGCCTTTTCTTTCAAATCTGACAACACCGTCAACAGTGGCAAATAAAGTGTCATCTCCTCCAATCCCTACATTGTTACCGGGATGGATTTTTGTGCCTCTTTGTCTGACTAGAATGTTACCAGCCAGTACAAATTGTCCGTCGCCTCTTTTTACGCCTAATCTTTTAGATTTACTATCTCTACCGTTTTTTGAACTTCCTACTCCCTTTTTAGAAGCAAAAAGCTGTAAATTCAATTTAAACACGTGTTCCACCTCCCCTATATTCGATGGTGATATATTCAGGGTAACTTTCAATTACTGTTTTTATACCTACATCAAGAGTTTCTAATATTATTTGTATATCTCTCGAAGAGTTTCCTTCAATAATCTCATCTTGCAGAAGAACTTTCATAAATCCCTCTGTTTCTCTTATCTCAACTTGCATATCCTCTTTATTTAGGCCGGCTATCTCAACTAAAGCATTTAACGCTGTGTATCCCAAAACGGATACCGCTGCACAAACAATGTCTTCGCCATGGTCTGCATAGCCCGCATGTCCCGTAATCTCAAATCCGGTTTTTTTATTAGAGTGATTATTGAAAAATTTTGCCTTGATCATGACTAACCAATTATCTTGTCTATTTGGACTTTAGTAAAAGGCTGTCTATGTCCCTGTTTTTTTCTTATGTTCTTCTTTGCTTTGTATTTGAATACGATTATTTTCTTTGATTTTCCCTGTCCAAGAACAGTTCCTTCAACTTTCGCTCCATCTACATAAGGCTTGCCTGGCACTAAACCAGAATCTCCGGACATAAGTAAAACCTTGTCAAAACTGATTGCCTGACCTTCGTCAGCACTTAATTTTTCAACGTAAACTATGTCGCCTTCCTGAACTTTATATTGCTTTCCGCCTGTTTCAATGATTGCGTACATCAGTTGCTGCACCTCCTCTAACCTAGTCTCGCCGGTATCAGGTGACTATGCTTTAAAACCCACACCGAGCGGCTTTACACCAAAATAGCATACCAGATAACACGCCTACTTGTCAAGCTTCATTTTCTCTAATTCTGCCTCTTCCGCCGCATACAGGACATATAATAGAGACACGTTTGTCCAGAGTTGGCCTGTTTTTCTTTCTCACTATTTCTACAAGTCCCAATTTTGTAACATCAACTACTATGGGCTTGTTTTTATCTCTTTTAAATAGAGTTTTTAGCTTTTCGACTACCAAGTCCATATCTTTACTTTCTTTCATGTCTATAAAATCTACAACAATAATCCCGCCAATATCACGGAGTCTTAAATGTCTGGCAATTTCTTCAGCTGCTTCAAGATTTGTCTTAAGAATTGTCTCTGGGAACCCATGTACACCAGTGTACCTGCCTGTATTGACGTCGATGGCAGTTAGTGCCTCTGTTTCGTCTATAGCTATGTAACCCCCGCTTTTTAAATCAACTCTTCGTGAAAATGCTTCTTTCATGTCCATCTGAATGTTCATATCGTAATCCATGTCAAATGATGGTATATATTTCAAAATTTTTTCTATATCAAATTCACTTAGATCTCTATTTCCCTTAATCTCGTTATACAATTTTTTATCGTTTACGATGATGTTCGTGTTATATACATTGAAATAGTCTCTGATTACTTTTGATACTGTATTAAGTTCACTGTAAATGAGTTTGGGAGTTGGGAGGAAATTTTTTTCAGACTCTATCTTTTGAAATTCCTCTGTTAGAAATCTATATTCGCCTTTCAAAGCATCGAGTTCAGCATTTTCTGATGCAGTTCTAAGGATTATCCCCAGGCCATCTTTCATTTCTCCTCGTCCAAATTCTTTTAATCTGTCAAGAATCTCGTCGTCTCGTATTTTTTTTGAAATACTGACTTTACTTGTATACGGAGTTAGCACCATATATCTACCTGCAATACTTATGTTCATAGTGACCTTTGGGCCTTTTTCACCAAGAGGTTCCTTTATAACCTGAACTATTATATCCTGACCTTTGGTCAGAATATTAGAAATTGAAACTTTACGGCTTCCTGCCCTTTTTCCGTCTACTACAGTATCGCGAACGTACAGATAAGCATTCTTTTCAACACCAATATCAATAAATGCAGCTTCCATACCTTGAAGGACATTTACGACTCTCCCTCTATATATGTTCCCAAGTAAGCCACTGGAGCCATTATTGTCATAATACTCCACAAGCCTTCCCTCTTCTACGATGCAGATTCGAGGATATCCATTTTGTGAATCAATATAAATTGTATTCATAGGCTTTCATCCCATCTAAATTGGTTTTCTCAGTTCTCCATTATCTTCTATAAATGCTTCTATACGCTTTATTTGAGTTAGTTCAACATCAATTCCAAGCTCTGTATCACGTTCTATGGCTGATATCAACTCAGCAGGTCTCAAGTTCCCGCCCTCACCTGTTTTTAAGATAGCATCAATCACAAAGAATCCTTCATCATCAAATCCACAGAACTCTATTTCTCTGATAAGGGGTACTATATCGACCTTTACGAAGGTCTTTCCCTTGCCCTTTTTCTTTCTCTTATCAATATATACCTCTTTTTTATCTTCCCAACTCTTTAGTTTTTCAATCATAATATCTTCGTTTTCAGGCTTCATGCCAGATATTTTCAATCTCATCTCATACAATGACCAACTAACTGATGATGACAATGAAGAGCTATCAAAAGACTCTGATGCTTCTATTATTTTTATTCCTTCGGGAAGTACAGAATTCAATCTATCCTTCACTTCTTCCGCTGATATATCGAGAGCAAAATCAATATCCATATACTCAGCTTCACTTTCTGTGCCCAGTGGTAATGGGTTTCCTATAGAAAACCTTGGGTGGGGATTGAAGCCTTCAGTATACTTTACAGGCAAATCTGCCCTTGAAAACGATCTAGTAAACAATCTGACCAAGTCCAAATGGGACAAATATTTCAAATATCCAATTTTATTAAATCTGGTTCGTATCATCAATTGAATACCCCCCACATGGCACAGTCTGAAATACCACACCCTGTACATCCTAGTCTGCAATCTCTGGTGGTATCTTCTACGAGAGCTTTTTCATATTCTTTTAGCAAATATTTCTTTGTCGGACCGGGATTTATGAAATCCCATGGGAAGATTTCTTCAAAACTTCTCTCTCTGTTAGCATAGAAAGACGGATCAATTCCAAGTTCATCGAAAGTTTCCATCCAAGCCTCAAAATTCAACTGATCAGACCAACCATCAAAACGACAACCTTTTTCCCAAGCTCTTAAAATGCAGCTGCTAATTCTTCTGTCTCCTCTTGATATTACAGCTTCAAGAAATGAAGTCTCCGGATCGTGATAATTTAGTTTTACCTTATTATCCTTAATATTATCTCTTAAAAGATTAATCTTTGACCTAAATTCTTCACGTGTTGCCTGCCCCATCCACTGAAATGGCGTGAATGGCTTAGGTACAAAACACGATGCGCTGGCTGTTACCTGAAAGTTCCCAATTTTTTCTTCCTTGGGTCTATTGAAAAACAAATCTTTAACTTTATAAGCAATGTTTTTAATTCCCATCACATCTTCATCTGTTTCCGTTGGAAGCCCTATCATGAAGTAAAGTTTTATCCTAGACCATCCTTCACGAAAAGCTATTGTGACAGTTTCTTCCAGTTCTTCTTCGCTTACACCTTTATTTATTACATTTCTAAGCCTTTGGCTTCCAGCTTCAGGTGCAAATGTAAGTCCAGTCTTTCTTACTTTTTCGATTTCCTGCAATATCTCCATACTTAGAGAATTCACCCTCAAAGAAGGAAGCGATACGCCGACTTTCTTTTCAGAATGTCTTTCCATAAGCTGTGATATAAGCGGTTGAAGCTGTGTATAATCACAAGAACTAAGAGATGAAAGTGATATCGTCTCGTAACCTGTTGATTCAACGAGGCTATCTGATAATTCCAAAATTCTATCTATGGATTTTTCTCTTATAGGTCTATATATCATGCCAGCCTGGCAGAACCTGCAACCGTGTGTGCAGCCTCTAAATATCTCCATAGTAATCCGATTGTGAACAGTTTCAATATATGGAACTATCATGCTTTCTGGAGAAAACATTTCATCGACATCTCTGACCATTCTCTTGTCTATCGTCATTGGTATGCCATCAACAAGTGCACGTCTTCCAAAAACTGTTCCATCATCATTGTAAAGTTCTTCATAAAGCGAAGGAACATAAATTCCCTGGATATTTATTGCAGCATCTATTAAAAACCCTCTTCTGTTATAACCGATTTCTTTATGTTTTTTAAATAAATCAAGAAGTTCCAAAGTTACTTCTTCCCCTTCTCCAATGACAAACAAGTCTATGAATTCCCAAAGGGGTTCAGGATTATAAGCACAAGGGCCTCCTGCTATTACCAGTGGTTCATCTGCTGTTCTGTCTTTAGATAAAATGCTGATTCCAGAAAGATCTAGGATATTAAGAATATTGGTATAACTCATTTCATATTGAAGAGTAAAACCAAGAAAGTCAAAATTCTTAACTTCCTCTTTACTTTCAAGAGTATATAGCGGTATTCCATCGTTGCGCATCTGATCTTCCATATCAATCCACGGTGAAAAAACCCTCTCACAAACCATATCATCTCTGCTGTTTATAAGATTGTATAAAATATGCATCCCAAGATGTGACATCCCTACATCGTAGATATCAGGAAAAGAAAATGCAAATTTTACATTCATTTTACTCAGATCTTTATTAACAGAATTCTGTTCCATTCCAATGTAACGCGCAGGTTTTTCAACCTTCATAAGTGCTTTATCCAATTTGTATTTATCTATCATTTAATTCACCTTTCACTAGTCCTCACAACTACTCAAATTACATAAAAAAGCTCTAACCTTGGTTAGAGCAAAGTTTAATTCTTTTTCTCTTTCACTTTTACTATGGGTATGTTTGCTACTAATGCGGAAACAGGAGATCCATTCCCTTCTCTTTTCATCTTTGTCATCTTGATATCTATCTCTTGTTCGTCGATTTCAGCATACTGAGAAATGACTTTAACTATATCAGTTTTTATCATTTCTAGAAATCTGGGTGAAAGGTCGGCCCTATCGTGCACCAGTACAAGCTTTAATCTTTCCTTAGCAACATTTTTGCTCTTTTCTTGTTTTCTTGTGAACATTCTTAAGAAATCCATACCGTTCCCCCCTTATTTGCCAAATATTAGCTTAAGTACTTTAGTAAATTTGCTTTCGTCATTTTCTTCAAGATTAAGAAGCTCAACCTCTTCTCCTGTAATCCTTTTTACTATATTCTTATAAGCTCTTCCTGATAACGCCTTTTCGTCCATGACAACTGGTTCACCTTTGTTAGTGGAAATTACAATTGATTCATCGTCAGGTACAACGCCTATAAGATCTATGGCTAATATATCGAGGATATCATCGATGTTCATCATATCTCCTCTTTTAACCATATCTGTTCTTATTCTATTTATAATAAGTTCAGGATCATTAATCTCATGTGCTTCCAATATACCAATTACTCTATCTGCATCTCTAACTGCAGATATTTCAGGAGTAGTTACAATAAATGCCTTATCTGCTCCTGCAATTGAGTACTGGAATCCCTGTTCAATGCCCGCTGGTGAATCTATTATGATATAGTCAAAACTCTGCTTTAGTTCGGCTACAAGTTCCACCATTTGTTCTGGTTTTATTGCAGTCTTGTCTTTTGTCTGGGCTGCAGGAAGTAGGTAGAGTTTTTCGTGTCTTTTATCTTTAATAAGAGCTTGCTTAAGTCTACAGTTTTTCTCTACAACGTCAACCAGATCATAGACGATTCTGTTTTCAAGACCCATAACTACATCCAGATTTCTAAGACCTATATCGGCATCCAGAACCACAACCGAGTAGCCCAGCATTGCTAGGCCGGTGCCAATATTTGCGCTGGTCGTCGTCTTGCCGACTCCTCCTTTGCCTGATGTTATGACAATTGCCATCCCCAATTTTTCGTTCTCCATGTGTTTTCCTCCCCTTTATTTGTTTGGCAAGTATGGTTCAATTATTACTTCTCCTGATATAACTCTTGCGATTTCCGGATATTTATACTGTACATCTCCTTCAGGAGGTCTTACTATCAAATCACCAATCCTCAGCTGCGTTGGCAGCAAGCTGTAGGCAGCTACAACTGCTCCTAGATTGCCTCCAACTCCTGCATGAGCTACGCCTTTAAGCGAACCTAAAACGACAATATTACCCTTTGCTTTTAGCTGAGCACCCGGGTTTACGTCTCCAATAACGACAATATTTCCATTAAATGTTACTTCTTGGCCAGAGCGCAGGGTTCCATGTACAAATTTACATGGACCTTCGTCGGTACCCTCAAATGACTCTGTCTTTATTGGTACAGGCTCTACTTCTTGAATCTCCTCAGTTGCAAGCCCAGGTATGTCAATCTTAAAGTCATATTTATATTTTAGAAGGAGCATCAGTTCCAATCTGTTTTCAGTTGAAAGCTCTTCTCCCTTTACATCGAGAATCTTACCACCGGAAAAAAATGATCCGGCATTTTTCATTCTCTCTGCCAAGGAAGCTTTAAGGCTTAGTAAATCATCACCTTTTGCTTCGATGTACATGCCTTCTGCTGTTCCCTTAATGCTAATCAGTTCATTTTTCATCAGATTCCTCCATAAACATCCTTGAGATTATTCTACTAGTTATCAGCATAAAAATCTATACAAACCGAAAGAAAGTTTAGTCAATAATCAAAGATCCTTCAATTGGAAGGGAAGTATGAACTATCTCTGTGTTAAGTCCAAAATACTGTGCAATAATATCCCTTACCATAGGAGCTGCATAACCACCGGTACCTCCCTGGAATATTACTGCAGCTACTGCAATCTCAGGTTCATCATATGGAGCAAAGCCAACAAACCAAGCAAAATCATCATAAGTGTCGCCTGTTGATGGGTTTATTCCACTGCGTTCAGCTGTACCTGTCTTGACTCCGACCTTGATTGGAAATCTGCTAAATATCGTTCTCGCTGTTCCTTCAGTCGATACCAGGGACATTCCTTTTTTTACGATTTCAAGATTTTCATAATTATTAAGTTCAATCAATTTTCCATCAGGTCTGTGCTCATATAACACAGATGAATTGCTATAATCTCTAATAGATTCAACAAGAGTTGCCTTATTGAGGTATCCACCATTTGCCAATGTCGCAATATAGTTAGCCATTTGCAAAGGTGTGTAGGCACTTTGGCCTTGTCCTATTGTCACATTTAGCGTGTCTGAGATATTCCACCCTGCCTGGTTTAGATAAGTATATTTTATCTTGTCAGCCAAGCCTTCCCTTTCACCTTGTAGTCTTTTTTCTGGCTCGATACCCAAGGCAGTAAGCCTGCGGACTACTTCAGCTCTTGTCAAAGGTGTTTCTAGCTCTGTCCACGAAATTATCTCAGTAATTATATCATCAAGGTCAGTTTTTGTAATTTCTACATCTTCCATTATATAGCCATTTATACTTCTTTGCAGCATTTGCTTAAGCAAGTATTTTGTAGTAATAATCTTTCTTTGAGGATCGGGCACTCCGCCGGACACTTCTGCAGGTACATTTATTTCTATTCCCGTTTTATCATTTAGTCCCAATTTTTTAGAAATATCCACTATGTCTTCTATTTCTAATTTAATTCCAATATTCTGTCCTGTCTTTTGATTTCTGCCCATAGCGAGAGTGTAAAAGTAATAGTTACAAGAATCTCTAAGAGCCTCATAAAAGTTTTCATACCCGTGTGTGCCACCTGTAGTGGTATAAACAAGACAGTGAAAATTCTTGTTTCCTACTGTAACATAGCCCATATCTCTAATCTTCAAAAGTGGGTTAAGTCCTTTTTCCAGAGCTGCAAGCCCAGTTACCATCTTAAATGTCGAACCAGGCTGTATTGCAGTTTGTGAAGCTATGTTATAAAGAGGCCTTGGCGCCAGTGGATTATTCGCATCCTCTGGGAAAAGGCTCAGCCAATCAGAATTGCTTATACCCGTGGAAAACAAATTAGGGTCGTATGCAGGATAACTCGCCATTGCAAGCACTTCTCCTGTCTTAACGTCAATAGCTACAACAGCTCCAGAATTGGCGTTGATATACGGCCTTCTTTTACGTTTATTTATGCCGTAAGCATAATCTCCCCATTCACTTCTGTAAACTCCACCTCGACTTATCTCATCAAGAGTCTTTTTAAGTGTATCCTGAGCCACCACCTGCAGTTTAAGGTCTATTGTTGAGTATAAGGTGTTCCCCGGAACAGGCTTAATCTCTTCCAATACATTAGTAGTATTGCCAACTACATCCACTTCAACTTTCTTAATACCACTCTTACCACTTAATTGTGTTTCAAAGCTCTCTTCAAGCCCAGTTTTTCCAATAAGAGCACTTGGAGAGTATCCAAGCTCTCTTATGTATTTATCAATCTCTGAACTTTGACTTATTTTCCCTAGATATCCAATCATGTGAGCTGCTGTCTCACCTTCAGGGTAATACCGAACTGGTTCAATTGAAATACTAATTCCTGGTGCGGATGACAGAGTCTCTTCTATTTTTGCAACTGTTTCATCCTTAATGCCATAGGCGATATTTATAGGCTGATATGCTAAATAACCCTGATTTGTAAGTTGATTTAGTATTCCCAGTACTGAACGGGCTTCGTATATACTTAGATCTTCATCGAGATAACTTTTTTTCATAAGATCTTTAAAAACATCTTTAAGGCTGTCTGAATCATTTATTTTATTAGCTGTATACCAATTATTAAAGTTGTTTAAATGTGAGTATTCAAATTTTCCACTAACAGATATCCTTGGGTTAACACCATCTGAAATCAACTTTGTCTGAGCTAAATATCTAATCCTTTCATCTAAAACAAACTTCTTGAGAACTCCCTTTTGTTCTGAAAGTTTTATCAATTCATCGACAGGTTCAGCATCAGCGATGTTCCTGTTCCCTTGAAAGCTTATTAAAACATCGTCTCTATCATAGTTAACTTCTATGTTTATGTCTGGGTCAATACCTTCAGACTTTAACAGATCAACTAATATAAGAGATGGCACAACCTTAGTATCTTTTTCTTCGTCCACAGTAATAATTCTCAATAAAAATGACTTAAGAGATACTTCTTTAAAAATGTTAATAAAATCATCTTCAGCACTAGTTCTCATTGTGACTTTAGGGAACTGCTTCATAAGTGAAATTTTCTGGCTGATGTAATCATTGTAAAAACTAATTGAATAATCTTTAAGTAATATTTCTTCGCTTACACCAGCTCTATCCAGAGTTTCAAATGCAAGTAATCTTCCAATAGGATGGTCTATCAGCTTCCTAATGAAATTCCTGTCGTTATTAAATTCGTCTGAAATTTTCGTTATGGATTCCTTGCTGAGGGTGCCTATGGTGTCATATTCTTCTTTTAATACATTATCTTCTAATATTTTTACTGCTCTTTCAGCTATATTAAATTTAAAATGATCTCCATAAGGTGCATAAAATCTTCTTCCCAATAAGTCAGAGAGGAGATTGTTTTCAATTATACGAGAAATAACGGCCTCATCAGGTGATAGGTCGTTTGTGAGATATGTTTCCAGTGATTTATATTCAAATGTATTAAGCTGCACTGGGTAGTCACTAAGATAAGGTGCTCCATCGGCTTCTAGAAATCTTATCAAAGAGAGCAGATAATTATTTCTATGAGTTCTATCAATGCTATTGAGTTCATCTTTAAGGAGCTGAACAGTAAAACTTGGAACATTTCCAGCCAGAAGCCTACCGTATCTGTCCCTTATTTCTCCACGCGGAGCTGTTGTATAAATTTCTTTGACTCTCTTGTTGTCACTGAGATCTCTATAGTAATCTCCTTGTGCAAGAGTAAGAGTTGCCAATTTAAACATCAATACTCCCATCATAAGTACAAGCACAACAATCATTAGATTGAATCTGTTAAATATTTTTTTCATTACCTAAACCTCACTTCCTGTTAAACCGTATCTGAGGTCTTGTAAATACTTTCTTAAAAAGCAGATAAAAAAGTATTGCAGCTATAGCGTTTAACAATAATTCTACGGAAAACATGCTCTTTAACGCTCCTTCAAATGTTATTTCTCTAGAGAGGAAAAACATAATAAGAGCGAAAAATCCATTGTAAAATACAGTCCCAGCCAGAGTAAACAACACAGGATTTATAATATTGTCACGGGCAAATGAATCCTCTGCCAATCCCGTAAAATATCCAATTAAAAATAGTATCAATGCACTAATTCCAATTGTCATCGAAAATAACATATCCTGTATTAACCCTAATACAAGCCCCAAAACGCTGCCGTATACTCTTCCTTTTGAAAGCGCTAAGACGACGACTATAGCAAGTGTAGTGTTTGGGATTGCTCCAAGAATTGTAATGCCAGGCATTATTACAGCCTGAAATATAAAATTGAGTATGAGAATGACAATTACCAAAAAAGTAGTCATTATATTCTCCTTCTACTCTGAAATAATAAAAACATTGTACAATTTCCTGAAATTTATGGCAGGCTCAATGACTAGCCTCTTAGTTAATTCTTCACGATCACTTATAATCATGGATATATGACCTATGTATATGTCTTTAAGGTAAACACCACCCAGACCAGAAGTATATAATTCATCTCCTTCAATTACATCTGCTGTATAATCGTAAAGATATCCTTCAAGTTTCCCTTCAATATTTCCAGATACAATACCACCGTCCTGTGTCCTTACAATCTTAAAAGCTGTGCTGTTAAGTTCATCTACCACGGACACTACCTCTGACCAGGTATCACCTATATCGACAACTCTGCCAACAAGAGCTTCTGAAAATATTCCTTTTTCTGTCTCAACAGCTTGGACAACTGTATCACCTTTTTTTATTCCATCCTTCGACCCTTTGTTTATTACAAATTGGTCAAACCAGAACCCAGGCTCTTTGGCAGTTACTTGAGCCTTAATCAAATTATATCTCGTGTTCTGTGTAAGAATCATTTCTTTTTGCAAATAATCCGACTTTCCAATTATATTCTTTAGGTCTCTATTCTCACTTTCAAGCTGTCTAATCGTAAGCTTTAATTCTTCATTCTCTTCTCTTGCATCCCTAAGGTTAGAGAGGTTTGCAAAAACGCCCCCAATTTTTGATTGGATGCTTGAAGAAAAGTCAGCCACCGGAATAAGAATTTTACCTGTAAGATTCTCAAAACGCGAAATGTTTTCTCTTTCTCTGCCAGTGTAACCTATTAGTATTATGAGAATGATAGCAACTGTAGTTACTATCATTCTCTCTTTGTATTTCATTAAAAACCTCATTGGGAATCACTACCTTGCTCTTCGGTATTTAGATGAAGTCTTTTTTAATATTTCAATGCTCTCCAGAGCTTTACCCGTGCCTAAAGCTACACAATCCAGTGGGCTTTCAGCGGGATTTACAGGTATTCCAGTCTCCTGTGTTACAAGACTATCTAGTCCATGTAGCAATGCTCCTCCACCCGTAAGTACAATTCCATATTCCATTACGTCTGAAGATAGCTCTGGAGGAGTCTTTTCCAGTGTTGACTTAATTGCATCAATAATGTTGTTAACTGGCTCTTTAAGCGCGACATAAACTTCTCTGGAAGAGATATTTATAGTCTTTGGCAATCCGGTCACAAGATCTCTACCACGGATTTCCATGCTACCTTTTTCATCGCTATCCATAGCTGAACCAATTTTTATCTTAACTTCTTCTGCTGTTCTCTCGCCAATCATTAGGCTGTATTCTTTTTTAACATAACTGGCTATAAAACTATCCAGTTCATCTCCACCAACCCTTATGGATTTGCTGGTTACTATTCCTCCAAGTGAAATAACAGCTACTTCTGTAGTTCCACCACCGATATCAACTACCATGCTGCCTGTAGGCTCCTGAACGGGCAGCCCTGCTCCAATTGCAGCAGCCATTGGTTCTTCTATCAAAAATGCATCTTTGGCACCAGCCTGAATTGTAGCCTCCTCGACAGCTCTTTTTTCAACTTCTGTAACACCACTGGGTACGCAAACTACTACTCTTGGCTGAAATAGTGTTCTAGACTGAGTAGCTTTTTTAATGAAGTATTTAAGCATCTCCTGTGTAATATCAAAATCGGCTATGACACCGTCTTTTAATGGCCTGATAGCTACAATATTTCCCGGAGTTCTCCCTATCATTTTTTTTGCGTCTTCTCCAACTGCCAGTACGTGTTTGTTGAATTTATCTATAGCAACTACTGAGGGTTCTCTCAGTATGACACCTTTCCCTTTAATATAAACTAAAGTATTTGCAGTTCCTAAATCGATTCCCATATCTTTTGTAAAAGCATTAAAAAACAAAGTATTTCCTCCATATCTACATTAGATTTTTTTCTTTCATGCTCAGGTAAGTATTACTACCAATTATTATGTGATCCAGCACTTTGATTCCCATAATTGATCCTCCGTCCACCAACCTTTTTGTAATGTTGATGTCTTCACTGCTGGGCGTAGTATCGCCACTTGGGTGATTGTGTACGAGAATCACAGAGTTGCCGTTGTTTCTTATGGCAGCTTTGAATACATCCCTGGGGTGAACTATTGATGCATTAAGTGTACCCTTGGATATATTCTCAACAGATATTATCTGGTTTTTTGTATCAAGTATTACGATGTCAAAGTGCTCCTTTTGAAGGTGCATCATTTCATCCATCATCAAGTCTGCAACAACATTGGGCGAGGTAACTTTGACTTTGTCATTATAGCCAACTTGTTTTATTCTCTTCCCCAGTTCCAGAGCGGCCAGAATTTGTGCAGCTTTTGAATTTCCAATCCCTTTAATTTTCTTTAAATCCTCTATTGATGCGTCAGTAAGATGCTTTATCCCCCTTTTATCCATCCCTATTACTCTTCTCGATACTTCTATCGCTGATTCGCTTCCGGTTCCAGTCCTTATTATAATCGCCAAAAGTTCTTCATTGGAGAGAGATTCAACTCCACGTGAATATAGTTTTTCCCTTGGTCTTTCACTTTCTGGCAGGTCTTTAATAGCATATCCCTTTTCTCTAATGTCATTTGTGCTCATTATTATGCATCATCCTTTATAGTAGTTTTAAACCAAAATATGAATCCAAATATCTACCGATTTTCGATATGGGGAAACCAACTATATTAAAGTAACAACCTTGTAAACTCTTAACTATCAGAGCACCCTTCCCTTGTATAGCATAAGAACCCGCTTTATCAAAAACTTCTCCAGTATCTATATAGGATTGTATCATATTTTCGCTTAATTCATTGAAAGTTACCAAAGTCCTTTCGTAGTCGACAATTTTTAGTTTTCTGTCTAGATCAATCAAGGCAAAACCTGTAATTACTTGATGTTCTCTGCCGCTTAAAAGTTTCAACATTCTATAAGCATCGTCTGCATCCACTGGCTTTCCTAAGATAGTGTCATCACAGACTACTATTGTATCGGCAGCAATTATTATAGAGTCGTCAAAATGCAAACTAGCTTCTAAACCCTTTTGTAGCGCAAGGGACATAGCAACGCATTCTGGAGCCTCTTTTGAATCGTTATTCTCTTTGATATTCCCACGCCATACCTCAAAATCTACGCCAAGTTGAGACAATAATTCCCTACGCCTGGGAGAGCCTGAAGCAAGTACAATTTTTTTCATGGTTTCACCTATCTCTGGAATAGAATCCTAAAATTTTTCTTTAAATTATCAACAATATAAATGGATGAAAGCCCTACAAAATACCCAGTGAACAAACTGACTATCAACAAAAATGGCAGATAAGAGTAAATTCTGGGATTGTGCAGCATGAGAACAGCAACCGATACCTGTGCAAAGTTATGAGATGCAGCACCAATTAGGCTAACCCCTATCAGGCTGAAAAACCTCGACAGATACCTAAAGAATATGTACATCATAATGCAGCTGAGTATAGCTCCTGAAATGCTGTAAATAAAAGAAGAAATGCTTCCCGTTACCAGCATCAGTACGGTACTCTTAAGCATTCCGACCTTTATACCATCCTTAAACCCAAAGACAACCAGGGTAACAAGTACGACCATATTAGAAAGTCCAAGCCTGGCCCCTGGCATTGTTATAGGCAATGGAATCGCCGATTCGATTACGCTGAGAGCCAACCCAACAGAAACAAGCAGCGAGATAAAAATCATTTTATTAGTCTTTTTCATTTGAACACCGCTTTAATAATTCATTACGTCTATCTGATCATCAGATGTCACGCCTTTTATCTCTATGACCATCCTATTAGGAAGACACACTATGGTCTCGCCTATTCTGGAAATATAGCCCTGTTTTACATCTATCTTATCAGGGCAGTCAGCTTCAATTACACGAACCTTGCCATCACCTAGTTCAATCAAATTATAACCATATTCTGACTTCACTGGAATGGTGTGCCCTACCAGCTGAGTGTCAAACAATATCTTTTTGATTTCGACTCCGTTGACCTGTACACTTATATATTTCTCCTTATCAGAGAAAGCATACCGATTGATATACGCAAAAGAAAGTATACTAATCAGCAAAATCAATACAATCAAAAGTTTGTCGCCCTTTGTCAAAATAATCATCCTCTTACTTATAGGTCATAATCTCACATACTATAGTTTATCATTTATAATTTCCATTTACAAGATAACCTCAAAGAAAAAGGAGCCTTTTCAGGCTCCTTAGCTTGCAAATCTCTTTGCGAAATCTTCACTGACAATAGACACATCGTCAATTGCCTTTGTGGGACATTTTTCAACACAGATCATGCAATTTATGCATTTTTCATAATTTATCTTAGCCAGATTGTTTTCAAAGCTGAAAGCATCTGTCGGACAATTCTTAACGCAAATCTGACATCCTATGCAGCCTACTGAACAATAACCTCTGACGGCTTTACCAGAGTCAAGGCTCTTGCATTTTACTACTGCATTTTTCTCGTAAGGAACTAACTCAATTATATTTTTAGGACAAATTTCAACGCATTTATTACAAGCTGTACAGTTTTCTCTGTTTACTACTGCAATTCCATCTATCATTCTGATAGCATTGAATTGGCATACATCAAAGCATGAACCACAGCCGATACAGCCAAATGAACACTCTTTCTTACCGCCTGCAAGTGCAGTTTGAATTCTGCAATCCTGAAGACCTTGATATACGTATTTGTCTTTTGCTTTGTCGCAGTCTCCCTGACATAGTACTATTGCAACCTGTTTTTCGAATTCAGCAGCATTTACACCAAGTATCTCAGCAACATGATTCGCAACCTTTTGGCCTCCAATAGAGCAGGCGTTTGTAGGTGCCTTTCCATCTGCAAGTGCATTTGCAAGACCTTCACAACCAGGGTACCCACATGCTCCGCAGTTTGCCCCTGGAAGAGCGTTAAGCAATTCTTCGACCTTAGGATCAATTTGTACCGCAAACATCTTCGATGCTATTGACAGGAGGACTCCAAATAGTAGCCCCAAACCGCCAAGAATAACAATTGGATTTAAAATTTCAGTCAATTACGCCACCTCCTATACAAGTCCAGCAAAGCCTGAAAAAGCTATGGACATTAAACCTGCAGCTATGAGGGTAATTGGAAATCCAACAAGTGCTTCAGGAATATCTGCAATCTTCATTTTTTCCCTTAGTGAGGCTACTAATACCAGAGCAAGGAAAAAGCCTAGAGCTGCTGTTGCAGCACTTACAGCTGTCTGTACCAAATTGTACCCTTCCTGAATGTTTAATATAGCAACTCCAAGAACGATACAGTTGGTTGTAATTAATGGAAGATAAACTCCCATAGCGCTATACAGCGCAGGACTCATCTTTTTAAGTGCAAGCTCAACAAACTGAACCAACGAGGCTATTACCAAGATAAACACTATTGTTTGGAGGTATGCCAGGTGGAAAACGTCGAGTATAGCTATTTGAATTATATAAGTAATCACTGCCGCAAATGTCGTTACAAAGGTTACTGCAAGTCCCATACCAGTTGCCGTTTCCATTTTGTTGGATACGCCGAGGAAGGGGCAGACACCAAGAAATCTTGCGAACACGTAGTTGTTGACAAATATGTTTGAAATAATTAAAGCAAATAAGCCCACTTTCTAACCCCCTCTCCTAATCTGCAAACTTTTTCTTAACGAATGTATTGTACAAAGCTATGAATATTCCAAGCAGTATAAATGCTCCCGGTGGAGCCACAAATACAGCAGCAGGTTTGAAGCTCTCGCCAAATAGTTGAATACCCCATATGCTGCCTGCTCCAATTATTTCTCTTACTGCTCCAAGTAGCATTATAGCCAAACCGTAACCCATTCCCATGAATAGACCATCAATTATTGACTTGAAAACTCCATTCTTAGAAGCAAATGACTCCGCTCTTGCCAGAATAAGGCAGTTTACAACTATAAGTGGGAGGAAAATTCCCAATGCTTTGTATAGAGATACCATGTATGCATTCATCAGCATCTCAGTCATCGTTACAAAAGTGGCTATTACTACGATGAATATTGGTATCCTGATTTTCTCAGGAGTAAATTTTCTTAATAGTGATATAACAATGTTCGAAAGCGTAAGTACTGCGATAACAGCTGCAGCCATACCAACACTGTTCTTAAATGAGCTTGAAATGGCCAATACAGAACACATACCAATAAGTTGAACAAATATTGGATTTTCCTTAATAAGACCATTTTTGATTATCGTAGAAATTTTCAATGCTTACACCTCCCCTTTTAATTGTTTAAAAAATCATTGAAAACTTCGATTGCGCCGTTTACACCATTCATCATGCCCTTGGTTGTAACAGTCGCTCCTGATAGTGCCATAACTTCGTTATCTGCAGAAGGTGCTGCAACTGCATTCAGACCTTGCGTAAAGTTCTTTCCTGGAAATGACTCAGCATATTCAGGCTTATCTGTAATGTCTGCACCAAAACCTGGAGTTTCACCGTGTTGCATAACTTTTAAGCCTGCAACAGTACCACTTGAATAGAGTCCAAGTTGGAATACAATATCTCCATGAAATCCGCCGCTGGCGACCTTAAATGCATAACCTACTACATTTCCATCTTCCGTAGCTTCAAGAACTTCTGTCACATTTCCGTTAGCAGATTTTATCTGATCAAGAAGGCTATCTTCTATAGGAACAAAATCGTTTGCATCAGGGAATATTTCAAGCAAAGCACCAAAGCTCTCAAGTTTCTCTCTTTCTGCAATCACAGGTGCTGTCATTGAGTTAACTCCAGCAAGAATTCCTCCTGCCAGTGCAGTTATTATTAGTAGTACTATACCTAGTTTTATAGTTTCGTTCATCTATTTTACCTCCCCAAAAACCTTAGGTCCTGTGTATCTCTCAATTAGTGGAGCGGCAACGTTCATTATCAGTATCGAATAGCTAACACCTTCTGGTAGTCCGCCTTTGACTCTGATAAGCGCTGTCAGTATACCAGCACCTAGTGCAAACAGGATTTTCCCGAAAGGAGTAACCGGTGTGGAAGAATAATCGGTTGCCATAAAGAAAGCACCCAGTATCAAACCGCCACCAAATACATGATAAACAAGATTTCCAGCATCTACGCCTAGAACCATCAGTATTACACTTGTTGTTGCTATGTATACAACTGGTATCTTCCAGTCTATTACATTTCTAATGATAAGGTATGCAGCACCAATAAGAAGCAATATTACTGAAGTCTCACCGATAACGCCTCCAATATCTCCAAATATCATCCTTTGCATTACTGGAAGATTACCTCCACCGCTTTTTAATATCTGAAGTGGTGTAGCCGCACTAATTCCATCTGGTGTAGTATATGCGGACATTATTGTAGGCCAAGAAGCAACCAAAGTAGCCCTGGCAGCCAAAGCTGGGTTCATGAAGTTTTGTCCGATACCACCAAAAAATTCTTTTACAATTATAATAGCAAATCCTGCTCCGAATACTGCTACCCACCAAGGTGTACTGGCAGGAAGGTTCATCGCCAAGAGTACTCCGGTTACGACAGCGCTAAGGTCTCCGATTCTGATTGGCTTTTTGAATAGTTTTTGTATCAGTGCTTCAAAGCCTACAGCAGCAGCTGCTGTAACGAGAATCAGTTTAAGTGCATTTAGACCAAAGAAGTAAACGCTTCCAATCATTGCTGGCAGCAATGCAATAAGTACGTCTGTCATGATTCGCTTTGTAGTCTCATCAGATTTAAAGTGAGGAGACTGTGATACGATAAGCATATCATCTAGTATAACAGGGTCATTTTGTCCCTGACCCATTACTTTTTCACTCATTCATCTTCCTCCTAACCTATGATTTTTTTCTCTTTGCTAGAATTTCTTTTTTAATGTTCCTTATGGATTCTGAAATCGGCCTCTTGGAAGGACAGACAAATGAGCAAGCTCCACACTCAACGCAGGAAAGCGCTGAATATCTGTCAGCCATTTCAATTTCATTTTTCAATGCGTATGCACTGATAAACAGCGGCTGTAATCTTGAAGGACATGCATCAACGCACTTGCCGCATTTAATACACGGAAGTACTTCCTGTTCTTTAACCTCTTCCTCAGGCAGTACCAAGATTCCTCCTGATCCTTTCTGAATAGGAACATCTAAAGTAAACTGAGCTATACCCATCATAGGTCCACCACCAATAACTTTGCCAGGCTTGCCGACAAAGCCACCACACTGACTGATTAAATCACTGAATGGGGTTCCTATTCTAGCCATTATATTCTTAGGTTCTGCAATTCCTCTTCCTGTAACTGTAACAACTCTTTCATACAGCGGTTTGCCATACAAAATTGCCTCTGCTATGGCTTTAGCAGATGATACGTTAGAGACTACACACCCAACGTCCATTGGCAATGCTCCAGTTTTAACTTTTCTTCCAGTAACCGCATCGATGATTCTCTTCTCATCTCCTTGTGGGTACTTTGTTTTAAGTGCTACAACCTCTATGCCGTCTGCAGGATCAACAGCCTTCTTCAAAGCTTCAACTGCATTCAGTTTGTTATCTTCTACTGCTATGTACGCTTTTTCAACGCTTAATGCCTTTTTGATTGCTTTTAACCCAAAGACTACAAGTTCTGGGTACTCGAGCATAACTCTGTGGTCTGCTGTAAGGTAAGGTTCACATTCAGCACCGTTAAGTATAATTACGTCGATTGGTTTCTCTTTTGGCGGAGAAAACTTTACATGTGCTGGGAAACTTGCTCCTCCCATACCTGTGATGCCTTTTTCTTTAATAATTGCAATTATCTCTTCGGGAGTAAGATTGTCGAGACTTTCTCTTTGTTCATACTCTTCCTTTTCTTCAGTGCCATCGTTTTCAATGACAACACACCTGGTCTTCATGCCGGTAGGAGTATATAAAATCTTAATCTCCTTAACAGTACCTGCTATACTGGCGTGTATGTTTCCTGAAACAAATGCACTGGACTCTCCTATTTTCTGCCCTATTTTTACTCTGTCACCTACATTCACTATAGGGTCACATGGTGCTCCTGTATGCTGATGCAGCGGTATGTAAGCAAATTGAGGGCTTTCTGATGCAATTATTGACTTTTCTTCTGTCAGCTCTTTGAACTCGGGCACATGAACTCCACCCTTAAAAGTCAATTTTCCTTGGCTCATTCGTATTCCACCTCTTTACTTGATATAATTTTAGCAATTCATGACGCTTCTATGCACACAAATCACTGCTATGAACATTATAGCATTAAATAGTTTGAATGTATATAAATATGGGTATCTTATTTAATTGTTTATTGGGAAAAAATAGACTGGTGCGAGTGATGGGACTTGAACCCATACGCCAATGCTGGCACATGCCCCTCAAACATGCCTGTCTGCCGATTCCAGCACACTCGCACAAAAGACGCAGAGGCACATAATGCTCTGCTAAAGAATTGTTACTTGTTTATTATAATACTTTTTTACTGCAATATCAACTTCAATCTGTATAAAAGGCAAGAAAACACTTTTCTAGTCCTCTGTATAGATTATTAAAACTCGGTTCAAGTGGCCCCATTATTTCAGAATCAACCATCAGTACTCTATTTTTAAAATATAGTGTTCCAAAAGGAAGATTCCCAGCAAATAAATCTTGAAACTTTCTAAACACCATAATCCTGTCATCATCACCCCAAAAGTTATATACATCGTCTACAGAATTATTAAAATTATCTTCTTCAGCTAATTCATCCAAGGCATTAAGTTCTAGAAGCATTTTCTTGTATTCAGGTACAACCGACAGACTGTAATTTAATAAGGCAATATCGTAATCCCCTGACTCAAAAATCCTAAAAAGAGCCTGGCTTCTAGTCTCATCTTTTAGTGGCACTAGGTTCACAATTTCTATTCCTATTCCAGTTTCCACAAGGTTGTTCCTTATTATTTCTGTGATAGCAGACATTTGGCGACTTTCAGTGTCAACTAAGAGTCTTAATGTCAATTCTTCTCCGTTTTCTATAGAGATGACTTTTTCTGTCATAGGATCAACTCCGTATGAATCAGTTCTACTTAACTCGTACAGAGCATTTTCTTTACTATACCCATATCTACAACATGATTGATCTGACAGATATGAATCTGGATGCACTGGGGTATCTGTCTGTGTCGCATGCTGTAAGAAAACCTTGTCAATAATACTTTGTCTATCAACTGAGTACATTATTGCTTTCTTTAGAGCAAGCCCTTCTTCACCTTCAAATCGCTCTTTGTTGAAAGCCATAAATTCAAGTTCATCAGAAACGTATTCATAAAATTTTATTCTGGTCAGGTGGTCGTATTTATCCCAGTCAGAGCCTACATTTCTAGCCATGCTGAGCTTTCCAGTCTCAAATGCTGTGAGTATAATTCTCTCATCTTCAAATATTTTTCCATTTACTCTGGCAATCTGTGGCGTGCCTCCTCTATAGGCAGGATTTGCAACAAGCTTAACTTCTTTATATTTTATATAATCTCGATATTTAAAAGGACCTGTTCCAATAGGTATATAACCATCACGTTTTAAGACGTCGTTACCAGTAGATCTCGATACTATTGGAAATGTCAGAAGATCTTTCCAGTTACCAATAGGTTCCTTTAAGATAACTTCAACACTTTTTTCTGAAGTTTTCTTTATTTTTATGAAATTAAGATCCACATTGCCCCTGACTGAACTAATTAATAGTTTAGTCAAATATCCTTCTTCTTTAGCGGCAACAAGTGCATTGAAAGTATGAACTACATCATCAGCAGTAAACAAATCTCCATTGTGCCAATATACGTCGTCTCTCAAAAATACTTCTATTCGCCTTCCATCTTCGTCTATAGTATAAGTGGATGCAAGCTGAGGGATTGGCTCCATGTTCTTATCGTATTCAAACAAACCTTCGAATATCAGCTTGCTGAAATAATAATAGTCGAGATTGTCTATTAAGAGTGGGTTCAAATCGTTAAATCCAGTTAAAGGGACACTGATTTCACCATTTTCAACTATGAGATACTCTACACTTTTTTCTGTATCTTCTGCTGGTTGTTCAAATATTTCTAAACCACAACCACTCAACATAACACTAAATGAAAGTACGGTGAGGACAATTAATGTTATCTTTGAGATAAAATAATTTCTATTCACAATCTTTCACCTCATCAGTTCTGTGTTTATCATAATGTATGTCCTTTAAAAGCTCTTGATGAAGCTTATCTAGATTTTGTTCAATCTGAGTTCTTAACTCTTCTACAGTACCTGTATTATTTATGATGACATCTGCAAGCTCTTTTTTAATCTCTATGTCAGTCTGAGCCATAATCCTTTGGTTAGCCTCTTCAACAGTTAACCCGTTTCGTTCTTTAAGCCTTTCTATTTGTGTATTTTTATCAGCATAAATAAGCCAAATCTGATCATATTTTCTACTACCTGTCTTTGTTTTTTCTAAAGTCTCAAAAAGCAAAGGTATATCTAGAAAAATGATTTCATCCTTGCACTTTTCGATAATATTTGTAATCTCAGCATTTATAATGGGGTGAAGCAAGTTATCGAGCCGCGCCCTTTGCGACGGGTCCGCAAATATTATTTCAGCAAGTTTCTTACGGTCTATTTCCTCAGTTCTTTCATCCCAAACCGACGGGAAGTTATCTTTAATTGCACTATTACCCAATTGACCTGGTTCTACGACTTCTCTTGCTATCTTATCAGCGTCTACAACAGTGTATCCTCTTTCGGAGATTAAGGCTGCAGCTGTTGATTTCCCAGTCGCTATGCCGCCTGTAATCCCTACAATAAATGGTTTATTTAGTGTCATACCAACTGTCTCCTTCGACAATATCAACCTTAAGAGGGACATCTAACTTTATGGCATTTTCCATAATGTCCTTCATCATTGTTGTCACATAATTTATTTCATCAACATAAGCTTCAATTATCAGTTCATCGTGAATTGTAAGTATGAGCCTTGACTTAAGTTTTTCATCTTTTAGTCTCTTATATACCTTTACCATAGCCAATTTTATTATGTCAGCAGCACTTCCCTGAATAGGCATATTCATTGCTACCCTTTCTCCAAAACCTCTGATGTTAAAGTTTCGTGATTCAAGCTCAGGGATATACCTTCTTCTATTTAGGAGGGTTTCCACGTATCCGTGGTTTCTTCCTGAGGCTATAGAACTATCCATATATTCTTTTACTTTTTCGTAATTTTTAAAGTAATTATCGATATAGGTTCTTGCTTCTTTCCTGGCGATTCCAAGATCTTTTGAGAGGCTGAAATCCGATATCCCATATATAATGCTAAAATTAACCGTCTTAGCTTTATATCTTAAATCTGAAGTAACATCTTCCAACGGGACTCCAAAGACTTCGGAAGCTGTCTTTGAGTGAATATCTACACCATGAATAAAGGCATCTTTCATTTTTGGATCCCCAGATATATGGGCGAGTATACGTAGTTCTATCTGAGAATAATCTCCATCCAAAAGTTTGAATCCTGGTTTTTCTGCGACGAAAGCTTTCCTGATTTTTCTTCCATCCTCAGTTCTGACAGGGATGTTCTGTAGATTAGGTTCTGTACTGGATATCCTCCCAGTAGATGTAACTGTCTGGTTGAATTTAGAATGAATTCTGCCTGTGTCTTTTTTTATAAGTGGAATCATCCCATCAATATAAGTCGACCTGAGCTTCGTTATCTGTCTGTACCTAAGAAGTTTTAATACTATAGGGTGGTCATCTTGGAGAGTTTCCAAAACTTCTGCATCAGTAGAGTAGCCAGTCTTTGTCTTCTTAATGACCCTAAGATTCAAGTCCTCAAACAGAATTTCTCCCAGTTGCTTAGTTGAGTTTATATTAAACTCTCTCCCAGCGTATTTATAAATCAATTTTTCAAGTTCTTCAATTTCAGCTGTATACTCCTGCCCAAGTTCCTCCAATTTTGCTGTGTCAACCGCAACTCCTGATCTTTCCATGCTGGCCAAAACTTCAACAAGAGGCATTTCCACTTCGTCGAAAAGCTCATGCATATTTCTTTCAGTAATAATTTCCATCATAGGAGGCTCAAGTTTTTCTGTTGTCTGGACAATAAAGCTCAAGTATTCAAGTAGTTCCTTCTCGGGCATTTCAGAAAGCAGTTTCTTCTCTTTCTTAGCCTGACTGATTATATCAGGTCCAAATATTCCAAAATACTCTTCACTTAATTTGTTTATTGATAGGTTGCTCTGGCTTGGATTAATGATGTATTCAGCTATTGATGCGTCAAAGTTAAACCCGTTAAGATCCCACCCTAATTGAAGCATGTATCCCAGCTCAGCCTTCATATCCCATCCAATTTTAATTATTTCAGGGCTTTCAAAGATTTGTCTGAACGACATCAATAATTCTGTGGAATGTGGTTCATTCATTTTAAAATAATTAAGTCTCTCAGCACCGCATTTCAAAATAAAATATATAGCATTATCTTCAAGATAATCACCTTCGAAGAGAATTTTGAATACGACTTTCTCTTTGTTTTCAATTTCCTTAATCATACTTGCAGCTTCTGCAGGGTTCTTAATCTCAGTAGGTAGTGGATAGCTCTTTACAGTTATTTCATCTGGTCTGGCAGGAAGCTTTGATAAAAGTGCTCTAAATTCAAGTTCCTCGTACTTTTCTCTCAGTTTATCAATACTCGCATCTCCAGTTTCAAGATCCTCTAATCCTAAATCCAAAGGTACATTCAATATTATCTCGCCTAACTTTCTACTGAGAAAAGCCTGGCTTTTATTCTCTATAAGCCTTTCTTTAAGTTTTGCGCCACTTATATTATCAACTGAATTATATACTTCCTCCAGTGTCCCATACTCACTTATTAATTTTAAAGCTGTCTTTTCACCAACTCCAGGCACCCCTGGAATGTTGTCCGATTTGTCTCCCATAAGACCCTTTATATCTATAAAAGCTTTTGGAGCCACTCCATATTCTTCTTCAATTCTGTCTTTATCATACACTTCTACTTCTGAAATGCCTTTTTTGGTCAATAGCACCTTTGTGCTATCTGATGCAAGTTGCAGATAATCTCTGTCGCCGGTTACAAGAAAAACTTCCATTCCATCGCTTTCACCTTTTGAAGCGAGTGTTCCCGCAATATCATCTGCTTCATAATCCTGCATATCTAAAGTCTTTATTCCCATATATTGCAGAATTTCTTTTACGATAGGAAATTGCTGCGACAGTTCTCCAGGCGTTTTGTCCCTGGTCCCCTTATAATCTTCGTATTCATGATGCCTTAAGGTCTTTCCGCCTCTGTCAAAGGCAACACATATATGTGTCGGTTTATATTCTTCAATTATTCTATTAAACATATTTATAAATCCCAGTACAGCATTTGTATAAATGCCACTTTTAGTGTTCAGCAAAGGCATGGCATAAAATGCCCTGTGCACGAGCGAACTGCCATCTATTACCATAAGTTTTTTCTCTGTCATGTCATCGCCTCCATATATGTAGTATACATTATTGATACTGTCAGGTAAACTTAGACACTTAAATAATTAAGCTAAGGTATTAAAAATATATTGATTTTAGGCTGTCTATATGCTATTATAACTCTCGTAACCACTTGCCGAAGTGATGGAATTGGCAGACGTACTGGACTCAAAATCCAGCGGTGGCAACACCGTGCGGGTTCGACTCCCGCCTTCGGCACCATAAAACCCTGCAACTATAAGTTGCAGGGTTTTCTTATTGCTGTAATTTTCTGTATTCTTCCACGTTTTTAAGATGCTCATTATATGTCTTTGCGAATACGTGTCCGTCCTTACCCATAACATAATACAGATAATCGTGTTGTTCTGGATTAACTGCAGCAACTATTGATGCCAACCCAGGTGAAGCTATAGGCCCAGGTGGAAGTCCATTGACCATATAGGTGTTAAAAGGATTGTATTTCTCTAAATCAGCGTACAGAACTCTTGTCATATGTTCTTTCCCCAGCCCAATACCATATATTACGGTTGCATCAATTTGCAGAGGCATATTCAGTCCAATCCGATTAAATATTACGCCACTTATTCTTTCTCTCTCACTATCATTATAAGCCTCCCTCTCTATTAGGGATGCTATGGTGAGTACCTGATGTCTGCTCAGTCCAAGCTCAATTCTTTTAGACTCTATATCTTCAGACCAAACGCTATCCATCTTATCTGCAAGGATTTTAACTATATCTTTAATTGTATGTTTCTTGGAAAAGTGATACGTATCTGGAAACAGGTAACCCTCTAATTCAAAATACAAATCATCAGTATCTACACCATCACTGTATCTTTCTTCAAACAGAATTTTGGAAGTTTCAATAAACTCATCAACACTTCCAAATCCAGCTTCTTCAATTTTCTGAGCAAATTGGTATAGGATGTAACCTTCGGGAAATGTTACCACAACTGGTATTTCCTGTTCACCTTTTTGAATTAGTTGGAATATCTCATCTATATCCATTCCAGGCTCTATAGTATATTTCCCTGGTTTAATTTTAGTCGCTATCTCCTGACCATTATATCTAAACCAATATACGCTCTTGATTACCCCTTCACCGAATAGCTCCTCTGCAACAGTACTCAGATTATCACCTGATTTTACTTCTATTTCCACAGGTTCCGAATTAAAAGTTCCTGATAAATAACCTGGCAAGTAATAATATGCACCAGCACCTGCGCCAATTATCAGAATTAGCAAAATCAATATCACTTTTTTCATCTGTTCCTCCATCGGATTTTTATATTTGCTTTGAAAACACCCTGTAAGTCTTGTAAAGTCTGCCACCGTATTTTTCGATGTCCAATTTCATTTCTTCATTGTAATCCCAAATTGTAGAACCTTCTACGTGTGTATATCCTTTTTTTACTGCTGCATTAAAAATGTGATAATAAATAGCAGAAGAAACTCCCTTGTTTCTATATTCTGGAATTACGAATAACACAAAGAACCTAAGTCCCTTTATTCTTTTTTTATGATATAGAAATTTGAATATCCCAGTAGGTAACAGCTTCCCATTTAGCTTCGACAGCACCTCGTTGTAATCTGGTAAGGCTATGTTAAATCCTATAGGTCGGCCTTCTAAATTTCTTGCTATATATATAAGGTCTGGATCTGCAAATGGTACTAGCTGTTTTGCGATAATCTTAGTCTCTTCTTCATTGGGAGGTAGAAAATCTTCCCACTCCCAGGGCATTGCTTCCTCAATAATCTTCTTTACGTCAGCCATCTCAGTATCAATATTCTTAAGATCTATTCTGTCGACTGTAAAATGATATCTTTTCATTGCATAAGGTACCATTTTTTCGTATCTTTTAATATTTTCATTATCACTGTCGCTAATATAAGCATAAACATCGTGATATTTTTCAAAGCCAAAAGCTTCGAACAAATCTGGATACCAAGGCTTATTATAAGTGTTCATAATCATAGTGTGATCTTTGAAATTATCAATTAAAAATCCACGATTGTCATCTCCACCAGGAAGCGACAATGGACCCTTTACGCATGTTATTCCCTTGTCTTTAAGCCAATCGACAGCAAAGCTAAGCATTTTGTTTGATACATCAGTGTCGTTTACAGATTCAAACAATGAGATGTATCCATCTTTAAGATTCTTTTCCCTATTGATTTCTTCATTAATCCCTACCAGAAGCCTTCCAACTACTACTACTTCTTCTCTCAAAGCTATAATCTTAACATTTGGTCCCGCCTGATTTAGGTAGTTTCCTTTACCTATTACGTAGCTTAGATAGTCAGACTTTATCGGTGGAACCCAGTTCGGATCACCACTATAAAAATCATATGGGAAAAATGCAAATTCTTTGATTTCATCTTTACTATGAACTTCTTTTATTATAACGATACTTTTTTCTGACAAAACGTCATCTCCTCGAAGTTATTCAAAGATAAGATTTAGAAATTCTCCGTTATCTATTGTTCCAAAGTAATTCGCTATTTCAACCTCTTTTAGAAGGTTTTCAAGTTCTTCTCTTTCATATCTCATTCCTTTAACTCTGTCTTCAAGCTCCCTTACGTCTTTAGTTCCAAAGAAATCTCCAAATATACGGATATCTGAAATTACTCCATTTTTAACCTGCAGTCGTACATCTATAGATCCGATAGGAAATTTTTTGTAATTTTTAATTCCGAAGTCAGGAGATTCTCCGTAGTTCCAATCCCAAGTAGAATATTTTTCTTGGAATAGCTTTTCTATCCCCTGTAATTGTTCTTCGGACAAAATATATTCTTCAGGTGCGGAGCCTGCGTATTCAAATATATAATTCAAAAGCAAACCTTTAAATTGCAATATATCTACGTCTTTAACCATGTACGGCTTTATATTGGTAACTCTGGAACGAACTGATTTTACACCCTTTGATTCGTATTTATCTGCCTTCACATTAAGAGCCTTTGAAAGAACTGTTAAGTCAGTATCATATAGTATTGTTCCGTGATTTAATATGCGCCCTTTCCATACAGATTGTGCTATTCCTGATACTTTCTTTTCATCAACTGTAAGATCATTTCTTCCAGAAAGCTCAGCCTGGATCCCAAATCTTTCAAGAGATTTTAGAATAGGTATGTTTATCTGTCCAAAGTCAATTTTTTCTTTACCACTGGATTTAGTAAATATTGAAAAGTTTAAGTTTCCGTGATCATGATAAACTGCGCCACCACCAGTTATCCTTCGTACAACTTTAATTCCATTTTCACGAACGAATTCCTGGTTAATCTCTTCAATGGTATTTTGGTTTTTGCCGACTATTATAGACGGTCCGTTTATCCATAAGAATACATAGTCTTCTCCTTCAGGAAGGTTCTTAAAGCAATACTCTTCAAAAGCCAGATTATAATGTGGGTCATTAGAAAGATTTGTTATATATTTCATCTTTTCCTCCTATTTTCCTATCATGATATTTAAGTCCATAAGTTGTGACTGTAGTTCTAAAAGTCTGTTCTTTAAACTATCGTAGTCTTTAGAAAGCAGTTTTTCATCTAATAAACTATTAGAATTACTTAAAAGAGCATTAAACTGATTGTAAACATTGTTTAATTCTGCTGCAATTTCCTCTTTTAGTAGCTCAGGCTCAACTGTCATACCTTTTGTAACTTCAATAGAATCTGCCTTTATACTGTAACAACTACCGTATTTAGGAATGATAGCCTCTATGTCAAATGTCTTTTCTATCTCCTTGGCAAAGTTATGAGTTACATCCTTTTCCCCATGCACTAGGAATACTTTTTTTGGCTTCTTCTTATACTCCCCCAGCCATTTGAGAAGAAAAGTTTTATCTGCATGACCAGAAAATCCTTCTAAATTATATATTTCAAGAGCTACATTAATCTCTTCTCCTAAGAGCTTCACTTTCTTTACCCCATCTAACAGAATTCTACCTAAAGTTCCTTCTGCCTGGTATCCTACGAAGATAAGAGAATTTTTGGGGTTCCAGAGGTTATGTTTAAGGTGATGTCTTATTCTGCCAGCATTTGCCATTCCGCTTGCAGAGATTATTACTTTTGGATAATCAGACTTGTTAAGAGCCATAGATTCTTCCTGGCTTCGAACATATCTCAGATTATCAAAAGCAAATGGGTTATCTCCACTCAATATCAGATCTTGAGTCTCCTTATTAAAGCTCCCTGAATTCTTTTGGAAAACATCAGTGGCATCAACTGCCATTGGGCTGTCTACGTATATAGGAACTCTCATGTGCTGTTGCACATCTGAATATTCATAATAGTGATTTAGTTCGTAAATAAGCTCCTGAGTTCTTCCAACTGCAAATGAGGGAATAAGAACTGTTCCCCCTCTTTCAGCGGTTTTATTAATTATATCGATCATCATTTTAGTACTCTCTTTAAATGGTGGATGAATCGAATCGCCATAAGTAGATTCCATGACTACATAATCTGCTTCATCAATAAAATCGGGCGTTTTAATAATTGGCCTTCCTGGCATTCCTAGGTCTCCGGAAAAAACAATTTTTGTTGTAATTCCTTTTTCTTTAACCCATAATTCAAGAATTGAAGAACCTAAAATATGTCCGGCATCTCTAAATTTAATTGTAAACTCTTCATTTATATCAATCTTTTGATCATATAAATAAGATTCAAAGAATTTGAGGCTTACCTGGGCATCTTCGGTCGTATATAGTGGCTCTACCTGTGTTTGCCCGGACCTCTGTCTCTTTTTATTCTCCCATTCGGCATCAGTTTCTTGAATCTTTGCACTGTCAACAAGCATTATTCCACAAAGATCATGTGTGGCTCTCGTTGATATTATTCTACCTTTAAAACCATCTTTAACGAGCTTGGGAATTCTGCCACTGTGGTCGATATGAGCATGGGTTAGTATAAGAAAATCAATACCAGATGGATCAAAAGGAAATTCCCTATAGTTCATCTTTTCTTTTTCCTCATTACCCTGAAACATTCCACAGTCGATTAATACATTATAATTCTCTGTCGTTATTAAATAGTTGGAACCAGTGACCATCTCAGTGGCACCAAAGAAGTTTAATCTCAAATTACTCCCTCCTCTTCGACAGATGTTTAAGCATCTTTAAAACTTATTATACCACTAAATAAAAAAAGATGGCTACCTCATTATTTAAGGCAGCCAAATTTTTAATGTGCACTTGTTATTTCTGTCCATATTCTGTCATATTCCGTTAATATATCCTGAGGGTCTTTAAATATCTCTGTGTTTATTAGCAAAGAAGGATCTGGATACGCCACTGGATCATTGCTAAGTTCTTCTGGAAGCAAATCAACAGCCAAAGAGATAGGTGAGGAATAGCCGATGTATTCTGCATTAAGTGCAGCAATATCTGGTCTTAAAACAAAGTTTATAAAATCTTCTCCTCCAGATTTGTTCTTTGCATTTTCTGGTATTACCATCGCATCAAACCAAAGGTTTGTTCCTTCTGAAGGTATTACGTATTCAAGGTCTTCATTTTCCTGCATCATGATAACTGCATCTCCAGACCATACCACCGCGATTGCAGCTTCTCCTCCAGTCATCACGCTTTTTACTTCGTCTCCAAGGTAAGCGTAAACTAGTGGTTTTTGTGCTATCAGCTCATTTTTTGCTTCTTCAAGTTCTTTAATATCTCTTGTGTTCATAGAATAATGTAGTTTCTTCAGGGCGACAGCTATTGAATCTCTTTGGCTATTGAGCATTATAATTTGCCCAGAAAATTCTTCATCCCACAAATCTGCCCAACTTGTCAAAGGTCTTGATACCATTTCTTTGTTATAGATGATACCTACAGTCCCCCACATATAAGGAACAGAATACTCGTTACTTGGATCGTAATCGAGATTTAAAAAGTCATCATCAATGTTTTTGTACTGATCGATGTTGTCAAAATCTAGTTTAGCTAATAGGTTTTCACGTATCATTCTTTCTATCATATAATCAGACGGTATTACGACATCGTAACTGCTTCCGCCTTTTTTAAGTTTTATATAAAGGTCTTCATTTGTAGCATAAGTGTCGTATACGGCTTTAACCCCGTATTCTTTCTCAAACATACTGATAATCTGAGGATCAATATAGTCCCCCCAATTATAAATGTTCACAACTGGACGGCTTTCGCCACAGCCAGATACTACAATTGAAAGCAACATCACTAAAGCAATAAAAATTAATACTCTTTTTTTCAATAGACCTACCGTTACTGAAAACTTATAAAAAGTTGTAAACTTTTATGTTTCATTCCTTCTTCATAGTGTCCGATTTGGCTTATGCTACGCTCGTTTGATATAACACTCCAAAGGCTTAAATTCGTGGCTAACGAACCACTACATAGATGCAGTATCATGTAAGTGATTAAACTGCTTCTTTATAGTTCTTTAGGTTTATACTGGCATTTAAGTCTCTGTCTATAATACAGCCACATTCTGAGCATACATAAGTTCTATCAGATAGTTTTAAATCTTTTTTGTATGCTCCACACTCACTACATTTCTTACTACTAGGATAAAACCTATCTGCTATGATAAATTCAATGTTATTCCAGTTAGACTTATACTCTAACTGCCTCTTAAATTCATAGAAAGATTGCTGCTGTATTGCCTTAGATAAATGCTTATTTTTCATCATTCCACTTACATTCAAATCTTCTACGACTATATAACTTGGCTTTCGCTGTATAATCTCTGTGGTTGTTTGATGTAAATAGTTTTGACGAATATTCGTTAGCCTGTGATTTAGTTTTAAAAGTTTAGTTTCTAACTTCTTTATATTGTTTGTTTTATAGTAACGGTATTCACCTCCTTTAGTTTCGATTTTGCTATTTTCATACTTCCTTGAAACTTGTCTTTGCAGGCGTTTCTTACGCTTCTCTGGCTTTTTAATTTGACTGGCTTTGTTAATATTCTTGTAAACCGTGCCATCAGATAAAACTGCTAACTTGTTTATCCCTAAATCAATTCCTATGCCTTCGCTTGTGGGACTTTCTTGACTATCTGGATATTCTATTCCTACACTTATCCACCAATTAAGTCCGTCAAAAGTTATTCTGGGATTTATATACTTTGTGTCTTTATCACAAGGTATCCTGTCTTTTTCACAAAGTCTAACCCAGTTTGACTTTTGCTTGTTTTGCTTTTTACTGGTAGTTAGTTTCTCCAACTTTATATGAGTTTCTGTAAATTGAATTTTAAAAGTATCCACATAAAATGAGGGTTTAGTCTTTTTTCTGCTTTTGAACTTAGGGTATTTAGATTGCTTTTTAAAGAATTTTATATAAGCATCGCAAGCGTCTTTTATTGCTTGCTTAGTTATGTTATTAGAGTAATCATTTAACCAAGCGTATTCTGTAGTTTGTTTAAGTTTTGTAAACTCTTTTCTTAAAATAGAATCAGATAAAAACTTACCCCCTGATTTATAATTTTCAATCTGCCTACTCAATGCCCAGTTGTAGGCATATCTTGCTGCTCCTGCTGATTCAAACAATTGAGTTTGTTGCTTGTTATTTGGCTTGAGTTGGATTTTTAGGGTTTTAATCATCTGCTGCAAACTCTCCGATTGAGTAATATTTCATAATTATCACATCTAAATAATATATCAGGATAATTATAAGAATACTTTAGTTGTTTTTAGTTATTTGTAAATATCATTTAACTGCTCTATCACCTTCTTTCCTGTATAGTTTTTTCTTTTTCTTCAGTTCTATAATTTATAATCAGTAATAATGATACCATAGTAATAAACATCAACGTAGACAAGGCATTTATAACCGGATTTATCCCCCTTCTTGCCATGGAAAAGATCGTTATACTCAAATTCGAAACGCCATGTCCAGTAGTAAAAAAGCTTATTACGAAGTCATCAATTGACAGAGTAAATGCCAAAAGTGCTCCTGTAATGATACCTGGCAATATCTCAGGAATTACTACTTTCCATAATGCATACATTGGAGTTGCTCCTAAGTCCATCGCGGCTTCTGCCAGGTGCCTGTTCATTTGCTTTAACTTTGGCAGAATAGAAAGTATTACATATGGGACACAAAACGTTATATGAGCAAGAAGCATAGTAATTAGTCCAAATTCAAGTTTTACAAACCTGAACAGAGTCATTAAAGCGATAGCTGTAACTATATCAGGGTTAAGCACTGGTAGGTAATTTAAATTAAGAACCAGTTTTTTGCTGAAGCCATTCATCCCATAAATGCCAATGGCGGCAAATGTGCCAATGATAGTCGATAAGATCGATGAAGTTACTGCTATAAATATTGTGTAGTACAGAGCCCTTAAAACTTCTCTATCTTTAAACAATTCAAAGTACCATCGCAGTGTAAAACCACTCCACACTCCTCTGGATTTGGAGTTATTAAAAGAAAACACTATCAGTACAATTATGGGAGCATATAGAAACAGGAATATGAAGAACGAATACAGTTTCTTTAAAACTTTATTTACCATAGTCCGCCTCCTTCGCCCTCTTTATCTTTGTCAAACTTAGCGGTAACAGCCATGGACAGAAGGATAAACACCATCAGTATAAAAGACATGCTGGACCCAAAGTGCCAGTCACCTGTATACCTGAACTGCTGCTCTATTAAATTACCTATCAATGTTGATTTGTTTCCTCCAAGTAGACTTGAGATAACAAATGTACTAACTGCTGGTATAAATACCATGGTGATACCAGTAATTACACCAGGTATGCTCAGAGGAAATATAACTTTTAAAAATGTCTTCTTTCTATCGGCACCAAGGTCTTCAGCAGCTTCTATTAAATTTACATCCATTTTAGACATAACTGAAAAGATCGGCAGTACCATAAACGGCAAAAAATTGTATACCATACCTAGGAGTACTGCTGCATCATTATATAGTAAATCCAATGGTTGCATACCAAGCTTAACTGCAATAAAATTTATAATTCCATTTTTCCCGAGAAGCGTCAGCCAGGCATATGTCCTCAACAGAAAATTCATCCACATAGGTATTACGAGCATTAATACCATAATGTTCCTGGATCTGGATTTCTCTTTGCTAATGATATATGCGAGAGGATACCCCAGAGCAAGACAAATTGTCGTAGATATTAAAGCTAGCAACACTGATCTATAAAACACATTCAAATAGATGGGAGTCATGAATCGTTTAAAGTTACTCAGACTAAAACTAAATTCAGTCAGAGATTGGCTGTCTCCTGTTGTAAACGCATAGTATAGGACCAGTAACAGCGGAATTACAATGAAAATTCCTATCCACAGGAAATAAGGATATGCAGTATTCCTAATTTTCAATCATACCACTCCTTTTCATAATGTGGATATTATCGGGAATTATGCGCATTCCGATTTCTGTTCCTACTTCTTTCATTATGGTTGAATGTATAGTCCATGAACTAGTTCCATTTTCAACTTCCATTTCATAGTGTACGCCTTTGAATATTACACTGCGCACTACTCCAGTTAGCTGGCCCTGACCAACTGGTACAATATCAAGGTCTTCTGGTCTTATTACTACATCGACAGGTTCCATGCTATCAAAACCTTTGTCGACACAATCAAACACTTTCCCACTAAATTCTGCTTTGTAATCATCAAGCATCGTACCTTCGACTATATTGCTCTCTCCTATAAATCTAGCAACAAATTTATTTACTGGTTCATTATATATCATTGTTGGAGTTCCTATCTGCTGAATAACTCCCTTGTCCATAACTACTATGGTATCAGACATTGTTAAGGCTTCTTCCTGGTCGTGCGTAACATAAACAAATGTTATGCCTACGCTCTTTTGGATTCTCTTTAGTTCTAGTTGCATCTCTTTTCTTAGTTTGAGGTCGAGTGCACCTAATGGTTCATCCAAAAGAAGAACTTTAGGTTCGTTTACCAAAGCTCTAGCGATTGCAATTCTTTGCTGCTGCCCTCCACTAAGAGAATCGATATCTCTCTTTTCAAATCCCGACAAGTTGACCAATCGAAGCATCTCTCTTACGCGCTGGTCTATTTCTGCAGAAGAAATTTTCTTTATCCTAAGACCAAATGCTATATTTTCAAAGACATTCAGATGAGGGAATAGAGCATATTTCTGGAATACCGTATTTATCTGTCTCTTATATGGGGGTACCTTCGTTATATCTTTGCCTTCAAAAATTACATTGCCTGAATTTGGCATTTCAAACCCGCCAATTATCCTGAGGGTCGTTGTCTTTCCACATCCACTTGGTCCAAGTAGTGTGAGAAATTCATTTTGCCTGATATAAAGGTTTAAATCTTCCAAAACCCTAGTATCTCCAAAGGATTTTGTTATGTTTTTTAGATCGATTGCATGTACCTTTGGCATTTTATCCCTTCCTCTTAAAAATTTGGGGGCGTACTTACCCAGATTAGACTTGCTATATTTTTCCCAGCATTAGATATATAATGATCACTATTAGTTCTATAATAGAAACTTTCGCCTTTTTTTACTCTATATTTTTCTTCTCCAAGGTGCACACAGATAGTCCCCTTTAATACGAATCCAAACTCCTCTCCTTCGTGAGGATAATCTTCTTTGGTCCTTCCACCTTCCTGAATTTCAATTAATATTGGCTCCATAAGGTTCTTTTGTGCATTTGGAATAATCCATTTTAATAAGTATCCAAGTTCCTCGTTTTCAGATTCAAAAGCATCGTCTTTTCGAAATACAATTTTCTCATCAGTAGCTTCGTTGAAAAAATCTTTGAGATTTGTTCCAAGGCCCTCTAGTATATCCACAAGCGTTGCAATCGAAGGAGAAGTCAGTTCTCTTTCAACCTGTGAAATAAAGCCTTTAGTCAGCTCACAGCGGTCAGCCAGCTCTTCCTGAGTAAGGTCTTTTTTAACTCGGAGAGCTTTTATTTTCTCACCAATATTCATGATATTCCTCCCGCAGCCATTCAGGCTACTAAACAATTTGTTTATCATTACTAAACATTCACCACTTAATTATAAGTTAGAGGCATACTTGTGTCAATATGTTTTTTTACATAAAAAAGACACGGTTTATCATATTATAACCCTGTCTTTTAATATTGTTAATTACTCAATAATTTTGATTTTCATAGTACTTATAGCTTCTTCAACAAGCGTCTCTATATCAAGATTTTCTTCAGAACTCATTATGTTCTTAAGCCTAGGTCTTGTGAGAGGGTGTTTTGGAAGAAAGACTGAACAGCAATCTTCAAAAGGTTGTATAGAAATGTCATAGGTTTCAATATCTTTAGACCATTTGATTATGTCAACTTTGTCCATTCCTACCAAAGGCCTTAAAATTGGCATTTCAACAGCTCTATTTATAACGTCGATGCTATGAATAGTCTGGCTGGCAACCTGTCCTAAGTTTTCTCCTGTTATAAGAGCATCGTAACCCATTTCTAAAGACAGTTTTTCAGCTATTCTCATCATAAACCTTCGAGATAGTATCGTCATTTCTTCCTCTGGGCAATTCTTGTTTATCTCTTTTTGTATGTTGAGCAGATTAATACTGAATATTTTAATTTTGCCAATATAACTAGCCATTACCTCAGCAAGATTATAAACCTTTTCTTCTGCCCTTTCTGAAGTAAAAGGATATGAATGGAAGTGAATGCAGTCGATTGCGACACCTCTTTTTGCCATCATAAACCCTGCCACCGGGCTGTCTATACCTCCTGAAAGAAGTAAAAGACCCTTACCATTGGTACCAACAGGAAGACCTCCAAAAGCTTTGTGTCTGTCAGTATACACATAGCAGTTTTCTTTAACATCCACAAAAATATAAATATTCGGCGTATGAACATCAACTTTTAGATTTGTAGTATTCTTAAGAATATGGCCACCTATATCCTTTGAAATCGCAGGCGACTGCAGTGGGTATCTCTTATCTGATCTAGTGGTATCCACCTTGAAAGTTGCAGTTTTGGATTGATCAAGATTTTTCTCCGTTATGGCCATAAGTGCGGCATCTCGAATATCTTCAATATTAGTAGTTGTTCTTATGCAAGGGCTTATATATACAAGCCCAAAGACCTTCTTAAGTCTGTTGATAGCAATTTCTTCATTGTGAGCCAGACCTTCAATATATACTTTCCCTTGTTCCTTATATATTGTAAACTCGCCAAGATTGTTTAAAACTCTTCTAATGTTTTTGATTAGTCTATCTTCAAAATACTTTCTGTTTTGTCCTTTGAGAACAACTTCTCCAAGACTAACACTCAAAACTCTGTCCAAAAAATCATCTCCCAGTAATACTTCTAATTTCTTCTGAAGCTTCTCTTATCTTCTCAGAGACAAATAAAATGTCAGATTCTGAGTTGTCTTTAGAAAAACTGATTCGTATTGTACCTTCTATCAATTCGTCACTTAATCCAATCGCACTAAGTACATGACTTCGTGTCGAACCTTTAGAAGAACATGCTGAAGTAGTAGAAACAAATATCCCATTTTCTTCAAGCATATGAACTATTACTTCTCCCTTTGTACCCGGAATAGATATATTCAGAATATATGGAGAAAATATCTCTGAAGTGGGAGAATTAATACGTAGATCTGGTATCAATTTCAATAACTCAGCTATCATAAATGACTTAATAGAAGAAATCTTTTCATTTTCTGCATTAAAGTTGTTCTGAATCTGCTTCACTGCTTCAGCCATTCCGACGATTCCAGTCATGTTTTCAGTCCCTGAGCGAAGTCCTTTTTCTTGACCGCCACCAAAAACTATAGGAGCTAGTCTCTTCTCTGAGCTCAAATATAAGCCACCTATACCTTTTGGTCCATATATTTTATGTCCACTAAAAGCGTAACTGTCTATCCCAAAATTCTTTGGCATAAAAGAAATTTTACCAAATGACTGAACGCCATCTACATGAAAGTGAGGCTTTCTATCAAGGCTTGATAATATCCTATTTATCCCATGGATATCCTGAATTGTCCCTATTTCATTATTCACAAGTATAAGGGATAAAAGTACAGTATCTTCCCTTATATTGTCTCTTAACTCGTCTAAATCAATTCTTCCATCTTTGTCGACTTTAAGCCATGTTACGGGATGTCCCATTTTTTCAAATTCTATTATAGTGTCTCTAACAGCTGGATGTTCAATTGAAGAAGTTATTATATGACCTTTAATTCTACTATTAGCCTTTACTGTACCTTGAATTGCAATATTATTACTTTCTGTACCTCCTGAGGTAAAGTAGATTTCACCATCAGAGACTCCAAGATAATTAGCAATCGTTTTTCTTGCTTCCTTTAAAAGTTTTTCAGCATTTAATCCCATTCTATGAAGAGATGACGGGTTCCCATAATCATCTCTCAATGCTTTCAACATAGCTTCAACGACTTCATCTCTAGGCTTCGTCGTTGCGCAATTGTCCAGGTAAATCAAATTCTCACCTCTTAATATCCCAAGTCCTCGTTTATCAGGTAAATGACAACTTTGCCAACCCCACCAGGTTTCTTGTTTATTACTACCTCTACATTACAAATTCTCTGTGGTGAATCACAATCTTCGCACACACCAGTATAAACACAAGGAGTCTTAAGGTTTAGTCTCTTTGAGTTAAGTGGAGCTGCAATATGTTCAATCCTATATATTGCATCGGCATAATTTCTTACAATCTTATTTTTGCCTGCTAACACATATACAGTGTCATGTCCTGAGAACATGGAAGCAGTCCTATTTCCTACTCCATCCTTATTTACTAGCTTACCATCTTCTGTAATTGCATTAGTGCTTGTTATGTATACTTTTGACAATGTTGCCTGTTTAATTGCATTTGGTTTATCTTCTGCTTTCCAATGCCAATGAACCATATTGCCCCTGTCGGTCATTTTCTCAAATAATTCCATTTGCTGAATCGTGGTTGAGCCTCCAAAGCCTACGACTTCATCAGGTGCGATTTCTTTAAACAATTCTTCTGTAGCCATTTCTTTAGTTTCAAATGTTCTGACCTCAAAACCATTTTTTTGTAACGCTCTGACTGCTTTTTCCATGTTTATCTCTCCCCTCTTTAGCTTATAACATTATATCTGATAAAGAACAATATTTAAACTACTATATGTGTAATGATAACAGGTATCAATATAAAGTTGCAATGCTATTTTACATTTGTTATAATCGATATGAGGTTATCCCCCTGGTAACCTCAAGTTAGATCTCTATTCCCAATACCCCTTTTGAACGGTTAAGTTCCATCCTATTCTGATAGGATGAAAGGCTCCTTATAGGAGCCTTCTTTTTTTCTCCAAAATATGTTAATATTTTTATGTAATAATACATACAAAATGTCCTGTGGAGGCTACTATGAAAGATAAACTTGCAATGATTTTTACAGGCGGAACAATAGCTATGAAGATTGATCCTAATCTACACGCAGCTATTCCTGCACTCAACGCAGATGAAATACTAGGCATGATTAAAAACATTGAAGATTTAACTGATATTGAGACAATCAATTTCTCAAACCTTCCAAGTCCTCACATTTCACCTAAAATCATGATGGATTTATGGCTAAAAACGGAAGAACTTCTCAAAGATAGCACCATAAATGGAGTAATAATTACACATGGTACCGATACGCTTGAAGAAACAGCCTATCTTTTAGATCTTCTTATAGATTCTCCCAAGCCTGTAATTTTAGTTGGAGCTATGAGAAGTTTCTCTGAATTGGGTTATGATGGATCTAGCAATATGGCTGCGGCTATAATAACTGCTTTGTCTCCAAGTTCGCGCAATAAAGGAGTCCTCGTAGTTATGAACAATGAGGTTCATGCAGCAAGTCAGGTAACCAAGACAAATACCCTTTCATTGGATACTTTTAAATCTCCAGAATACGGTACGCTGGGCATTGTAGATAATGACGAGGTCATTTATTATAAAAATATAAATGGTCGCCAAATTATAAAGACCAAAACACTTGAAGAAAAAGTAGCATTAATAAAAGCTGTCCCAGGTCTGGATTCTGAAATTATTGATTTTTATCTTAACACAGGATATAAAGGAATTGTAATTGAAGGCCTTGGTAGAGGGAATGTTCCACCAGAAATGGTAAATGGGATAACAAAGTCTATCGATTCTGGAATACCCGTAGTTCTTGTATCAAGATGCAGTACAGGACGAGTACTCTATACATATGGCTACGAAGGCGGCGGCAGACAACTTAGAGACATCGGGGTAATATTCGGGGGCAATCTACCTGGACACAAAGCCAGAATCAAACTCATGTTGATTCTGGGTATGACTTCTGATATGAATAAAATCAAAGAAATCTTTGAGGAAAACTTAAGCGTTTAATCTAATGTCAGGTCTTGCAATTCCTCAAGATTTATACTTTCTACTCTGCTTTTTTGATACTTTAAAGCCTCAGTGAATTTCAGCCCTGAGGCTGTTGCTATGCAAACAACAATGTCTTCAGGCTTTATTATTCCTCTATTTATCAGTTTCTCTGCAGCTGTCTCTGATGCTGCTGAAGCTGTCTGTACAAACAAGCCTCTTCTGGCTAGCATTCCCTGTGAATTTAATATCTCAGAATCATCAACAGATATAACAGTACCACCAGTTCTCTTTATAAGTCTCAAAGTCTGATTTCCACTTGGTGGAAACGGGTTTTCAATTGCATGTGCTATAGTGTCAGGTTTTGTAACCCTCTCAATTTCCATTTCGCCCTTTAAGAATCCTCTTTCAATGGGGTTACAGCCTCTTGCCTGAACTGCAACAAATTTAGGCATCTTATCTGTATAACCACTGGCTTTAAGCTCTCTGAATCCTTTCTCAATACCTCTAATATTTCCACCTGCACTAACTGGAACTATAACAAAGTCAGGAACTTTGTTACCAAGCTGCTCGAATATTTCAAAAGCGATTGTCTTATAGCCTTCAACTCTGAAAGGTGAGTCTGAATTTATAAAATAAATTCCTTCTCTTCTTCCTAACTCTATGCTCTTCTTGTAAAGCTCTCCGTAATCTCCCTTAACCTTTATGACTCGTGCACCATAAACAGTTATGGGACCAAGTTTTTCTGCTGGCATTTCCTCTTTGACAAATATAACGGTTTCCATACCCGCTTTTGCGCCATAAGCAGCCACTGAAGCAGCCATGTTTCCAGTCGAGACTGTTCCAATGGCTTTCATATTAATTTTACTTGCCCAAAGAACCCCAGTAATAGTACCTCTGTCCTTAAAAGACCAAGTGGGATTAATAGATTCATTCTTTATATAAATTCTTCCATAAGGCATCTCTACTGGAACTAAAGGAGTAAAACCTTCTCCTAGAGTGAACTCTTTGTCTAGGTTTAACCATGGGTAAAAACTTCTGTACCTACTGAGGCTATAATCTGTTTTGCCATAATCAATTGTTCCATTATTTAGCTCTTCTAACTCAACAGGTTCATTGCACTTAATGCATCTTGTCGTTTCAGTTTCTTTATAGTAAACTTCTCCGAAGCCGGTACAAACAAATTTTGTATTCATAGTTTTCATCCTCACTATTTATTGTTTTGAAGTGAATCTGAGGCCCTTTGTGCGATGTCTAAAATAATAGGAATCCATTTTTCTTTATTTTCTTCGGTGAATCGCGTATGTGGTCCAGAAATAGAAATGCTCGCTAGGACACCTTGAGTTGAATCAAAAATTGGAACAGCAACACAGGAGACATCTTCGTCCCTCTCCTCAATATCAAATCCATATCCTCTGCTTTTTATCTCTTCCAATTCCTTTAGAAGATCTTCTCTGTTATCAATTGTATTCTCCGTAAATTTTGTCAAATCATAATCTTTAAGAATACCTTCTCTCTTGGATTCGTCCATATAGGCAAGAAATATCTTTCCAGATGCAGTACAATGAAGAGGTGCTGTAGCCCCTATTTTAGTAAACATCTTTATCATTTTGTCGCTCTCTTCCTGAGCAATGTAAACAATTGATTTTTTGTCTAGTACTGTCAAGTTTGATGTTTCTCCGGTATCTTCTTTAAGTTCGACCAGATATTCCTTCAAATCTACTGCTATATCATTTTCCTTGAAAGCTTTCAAACCAAGTTGCCACAATTTTAATCCAAGTCTATACTTTTTAGTTTTTTCATCCTGTTTAATATAATTGCACTCTTTTAGAGTGTTGAGTAAATGGTAAGTTGCACTTACACCATAGCCAACGCCTTCGCTTATCTCAGTAGCACCAAGCTCTTCGTCACTTTGTGCTATATAATTAATAATTTCAACAGCTTTTATAACAGAGCCAATAGTTTTTTTCTGTTTTGTATCATTGTTCATATCTATCCACCTCTAGTATTGTGATATAATCATTGTATACCATTTATCCCATTAGTAAAAGGTAAAAATCGCAATTACGTCAGGAGTTATAATATGAAAGTATTTAAAAAGTACGTAGACTCTAATGTAGACCAAAGAATAAACTTACCATCAGAAAATATTGTATTTCTAGATATTGAAACGACTGGACTTTCAAGTAAGTATCATTATATCTATATGATAGGCATTTTATATTTAGAAACCAAATCTGGCAACTGGTGCATTGAGCAACTATTTGCTGAAAACCCAGCAGAAGAAAATATGATACTACAATCTATAGCTGATATAATTACACCTGACTCAATTTTAGTGACATACAATGGTGAGACTTTTGATATTCCATTTATTAAAAATAGAATGATGAAGTATAGTATTTCTTATCCTCAATGGAAATCATTTGACCTTTTAAAGTTTTTACGTGCTAACAGTACCTATTTGGAGTTAGAAAACTACCGACTTACAACAGTTGAGCGATATCTTGGGATTTTCAGAGAGGATATGTACACTGGAAAAGACTGTATTGGTTTTTATAAAGAGTTCGTCAAGACGAGATCAGAGGATCTCTTAGATATTCTTTTACTACACAATTTTGAAGATTTAAAATCTATGCCAGATCTTTTGAGGATTTTGGATTTAATTGAAGAAAGAAAAACTATTGTAATTTCAACTTCTAACTATATAGGAAAAATAATTGTAAATACTGTAAACATAGAAAATGACATGTTAGTTTTAAAAGGTACGATTACTCCCTTGCTGTCTTCACCTATAAGGCATTTTCTTCCGTCTTCGACTACAGAAATACAAAACAACGGTGAATTGAAGCTATCTTTAGAAATTATAAAGGCTAAAGCACCCGACGAAACTCCTGTTACTGTAGTAAAAACAAATCCATATCCAATTGACAAGCTAAATCTTGAAAATAGTAATCTTGAAGCTCCAGAAGGCTTTTTAATTACCTCAATTAACAAGAAAATAAACTACAACAATATTAGGAAACTGGCTGCTATACATTTTGAAACGATAATTGCAGAACATAACAAAACACTCATCTGATGATGAGTGTTTTATTTTATTGAATGGTGGGCCTTCAGGGACTCGAACCCCGGACCTACCGGTTATGAGCCGGGCGCTCTAACCAACTGAGCTAAAGGCCCATATTACACAATACAACTTTTTAGTAATGTATTGTAAAATATGGTGGACCTGGGTGGACTCGAACCACCGACCTCACGCTTATCAGGCGTGCGCTCTAACCACCTGAGCTACAAGTCCATTAACACCATTATTATTCATAAAAAAATCCCATCGCTCCTGACTTGTATGGCAGGGGTGGAAGGAATCGAACCCTCATCGACGGTTTTGGAGACCGTTGTTCTACCGTTGAACTACACCCCTAAACTTAACAAATCGGAACTATCTACAACAAGTGGTGCCCAGAGCCGGAATCGAACCAGCGACACGTGGATTTTCAGTCCACTGCTCTACCGACTGAGCTATCTGGGCATACTACGAAGTATGTAGCTGGTGGGCCTTCAGGGACTCGAACCCCGGACCTACCGGTTATGAGCCGGGCGCTCTAACCAACTGAGCTAAAGGCCCCCATGGAATGGCGGAGAAGGAGGGATTTGAACCCTCGCGCCCCTTATCAGGACCTACTCCCTTAGCAGGGGAGCCTCTTCAGCCACTTGAGTACTTCTCCTTTGGCGGAGAGGGTGGGATTCGAACCCACGTGGGCCGCGAAGCCCTAACGGTTTTCAAGACCGCCCCGTTATGACCGCTTCGGTACCTCTCCAAATGGTGATCCATCCGCGACTCGAACGCGGGACACCCTGATTAAAAGTCAGGTGCTCTGCCGACTGAGCTAATGGATCATATAAAATTTGTGTGATAATAAAAAAATGGCTGGGGTGACAGGACTCGAACCTGTGGAATGCTAGAGTCAAAGTCTAGTGCCTTACCGGCTTGGCTACACCCCAACGTCGTGGTGCACCTAGGAGGATTCGAACCCCCGGCACACGGATTAGAAGTCCGTTGCTCTATCCTACTGAGCTATAGGTGCATGTTTTTTTGGAGCGGGTGAAGGGAATCGAACCCTCGCAACCAGCTTGGAAGGCTGGGGCTCTACCACTGAGCTACACCCGCAGGTTTAAATACAGTGAATAGTGAAAAGTTATTGGTGGAGGAGAGTGGATTTGAACCACTGAAAGCTTAGCTAACGGATTTACAGTCCGTCCCCTTTAGCCACTTGGGTACTCCTCCTTATGTGTTATGTAACCTCCAAGAGTACTTCTGGAGCTGGCGAGAGGACTTGAACCCCCAACCTACTGATTACAAGTCAGTTGCTCTGCCAATTGAGCTACGCCAGCTTAGGCAATTGACAATTACATAATTGACAATTGACAATTAAATAATTATCTTTTACTTCTGTTTCTCAATTGTCAATTGTCAACTGTCAACTGTCAACTGTCAACTGTCAATTGAGTTTAATGGCGACCTGGAAGGGACTCGAACCCTCGACCTCCAGCGTGACAGGCTGGCATTCTAACCATCTGAACTACCAGGCCAAAATTTAACTTACTTAGCCTAACTTAAATTACTTTAACCATTCAACTCTGATGTCCTCGTGCCCAGCCGGATGTTTTCCTAAATCTTTGATTTAGTGAAAACTTGCGAGCTAGGTACCATCTGAACTACCAGGCCAAAATTTAACTTACTTAGCCTAACTTAAATTACTTTAACCATTCAACTCTGATGTCCTATTTTAGTGAATAGTGAATAGTTATGGTGGGCACAACAGGGCTCGAACCTGTGACCCCCTGCTTGTAAGGCAGGTGCTCTCCCAACTGAGCTATGCGCCCTTATTAATTGACAATTGACAATTGACAGTTGACAATTAAGATCCTTCGCTTACGCTCAGGATGACAGATGATTCTGACTTCATAAGTGTACATTGAAAAAATGGTGACCCTACCGGGACTCGAACCCGGGTTACCGCCGTGAAAGGGCGGTGTCTTAACCGCTTGACCATAGGGCCATGAAATAAATGTGGTAGCGGCGAACGGATTTGAACCGCTGACACTGCGGGTATGAACCGCATGCTCTAGCCACCTGAGCTACGCCGCCACATTCTTTTGTGAAATTGAAACCAAATGTCTCCGCATATGCTACGACAAAAATTATGGTTGCACCCATTGGGCACACCTAAACTTAGTGTCTTCGCATTTGCTTCGACGTAAATAGTGGTTGCGGGAGCAGGATTTGAACCTACGACCTCCGGGTTATGAGCCCGACGAGCTACCAGACTGCTCCATCCCGCGCTATGTTAGTGAATAGTTATTCACTGATTTTCTTGGTGCCGAGGACCGGAATCGAACCGGTACGACTTTAAGGGTCGCAGGATTTTAAGTCCTGTGCGTCTGCCAGTTCCGCCACCCCGGCATTGGCTCTCAGGGTGGGACTCGAACCCACAACCTACCGGTTAACAGCCGGTTGCTCCACCGTTGAGCTACCTAAGATTATATATAGTCTGGCGCCTTCCTACTCTCCCGGGCCGTTACCAGCCAAGTACCATCGGCGTTAGGAGGCTTAACTTCTGTGTTCGGTATGGGGACAGGTGTGCCCCTCCTGCTATCGTCGCCAGACGAAAACTTATCTTACTT